>JABLTH010009349.1_pt1 | contig 193867 bp, 154 predicted proteins | sample 7875711 | NCBI WGS metagenome assembly JABLTH01 (sample SAMN14941262, study PRJNA633318) | bioreactor metagenome | isolation source: bioreactor | place: China | collected 2019-03-05
CCTTCGGGAGGCCGCTGCCACCCGTGATCGTCATCGACTGCTCCTTGCCCGTGCCGAGGTCCTTGGCCGCGACGTGGACGATGCCGTTCGCGTCGATGTCGAAGGTGACCTCGATCTGCGGGACGCCGCGCGGTGCCGGCGGGAGCCCGGTGAGCTCGAACGTGCCGAGTTTCTTGTTGTACGCCGCCATCTCGCGCTCGCCCTGGTAGACCTGGATGAGCACGGAGGGCTGGTTGTCGTCGGCCGTCGTGAAGATCTCCGAGCGCTTGGTCGGGATGGTCGTGTTGCGCTCGATGAGGCGGGTCATGATGCCGCCCTTGGTCTCGATGCCGAGCGACAGCGGGGTGACGTCGAGGAGCAGGACGTCCTTGACCTCGCCCTTGAGCACGCCGCCCTGGATGGCCGCGCCGATGGCCACGACCTCGTCGGGGTTGACGGACTTGTTGGGCTCCTTGCCGAAGATTTCCTTGGCGATCTGCTGGGCCTTGGGCATGCGGGTCGAGCCGCCGACGAGGACGACCTCGTCGATCTTGGAGGTGTCGATCTTGGCGTCCTTGATCGCCTGGAGGCACGGGGCCTTGAGGCGCTCGAAGAGCGGGGCGCAGAGCGCCTCGAACTTGGCGCGCGTGATCGACATCTGCAAGTGCTTGGGGCCGCTCGCGTCCGCGGTGATGAAGGGCAGGTTCACCGTCGTCTCGTTCATGGTCGAGAGCTCGATCTTGGCCTTCTCCGCGGCCTCCTTGAGGCGCTGGAGCGCCATCGCGTCCTTACGCAGGTCGATGCCGTGCTGCTTGCGGAACTCCTCGGCGATGTGGTCGATCAGGGTCTGGTCCCAGTCGTCGCCGCCCAGGTGGGTGTCGCCGTTGGTGCTGAGGACTTCGAACACGCCGTCGCCGATGTCGAGGATCGACACGTCGAACGTGCCGCCGCCGAGGTCAAACACCGCGATCTTCTGGTTCTTGGCCTTCTTGTCCAGGCCGTAGGCGAGCGCCGCGGCGGTGGGCTCGTTGATGATTCGCTCGACCTTCAGGCCCGCGATCTCGCCGGCGTCCTTGGTCGCCTGGCGCTGCGCGTCGTTGAAATAGGCGGGAACGGTGATGACGGCACGATCGACCTTCTCGCCGAGGTAGTCCTCGGCCGTCTTCTTGAGGTCCTGCAGGATGAACGCGCTGACCTGCTGCGGCGTGAACTCGCCCTGGTTCACGCGCACGCGCACGAACTCGTCCGCGCCGCCGGTGATCGTGTACGGCACCTTGGCTTCTTCGTTGCCCGACTTGCCGTAGCCCGTGTCACCCGTCGACGACACCTCGGCGCGACGACGCCCCATGAAGCGCTTGATCGAGAAGACCGTGTTCTTGGGGTTGGTGACCTGCTGGTGCTTGGCGGGCTGGCCGATGAGCCGCTCGCCCTTGTCGGTGAAGCCGACGACGGACGGCGTGATGCGGTTGCCGGACGAGTTGATGAGCACCTTGGGAGTGCCGCCTTCCATGATGGCGACGCAGGAGTTGGTGGTGCCCAGGTCGATGCCGATGATCTTGGACATGATGGCTTCCCTCGATGAATGAAAGGTCATGGAGGAGAGGTGCAACCGGAGTGCCAAGGGAGGTCGGCGAGCAATTACCTTTCGCGCGGCGCCGGCACCCGCGCCTGTTGTTTCCAGTAAGCGCAGGAAGGATTTTATTTGGGGAACACGGCGCGATGGGGCCCGGCCCGCGACGTCCGGACTGACGGGCGCTGCCCCGCACCTGCCGAATTGGCAGGATGGATCGTGTGGCTGGGGCACGCCTCAACCCGTTAGCCGAGCGCTCTTGAGTATCGATATCGACGCAGAGCGTCGGCCCAGGAGAAGACCGGCAAGGATGCCGCGGACCCCCTTGCCGCCACAGGCAAGAACCATGCACTCGTGGGGCCGTCGGAGCGTGGCTTCGCGTGCTCCGGCGTTGCGGCGAAGCACGATGTCGGCGCGGGGCGTCGACTCACCAGGCGCGCGGACGCGATGACACTTCCGCGGCCGAGAGACGACATCGAGAGCGCCCGCCCGCGTTACGATTGCCGCGTGACCACGCCCCCGAGCCAGCCCGGCGATCCGCGCGACGGCGCGCCCCTCACGCCCCAGGATCGCGACGCCATCCCTACGCGCTCCATCGCCGCGGACGCCGGCGATTCCAAGGGCCACGCGCCCGACGCCGCACACGCGCCCGGTTCCACACCCGGCTCAACGCCCTTTGGGAGCGCCATGAGCCCCCCGCGCGCCTTCGCCCCCGCCGCCGGCGACATGATCGGCCCCTACCGCATTCTCGAAACGATCGGCGAGGGGGGCTTCGGCGTGGTGTATCTCGCCGAGCAGCGCGAGCCCGTGCGCCGGCGCGTCGCGCTCAAGGTCCTGAAGGCCGGGATGGACAGCACGGAGGTTGTTGCTCGCTTCCAGGGCGAGCGCCAGGCGCTGGCGCTCATGGACCATCCGAACATCGCCAAGGTGTTCGACGCGGGCATGACCGACCTGGGCCGCCCGTACTTCGTGATGGAGCACGTGCCGGGCGTGCCGATGACGCAGTTCTGCGACCAGCACCGGCTCTCGATTGAAGAGCGTCTGCGTCTGTTCGCGGATGTGTGCCGGGCTGTGCAGCACGCGCACCACAAGGGCGTGATCCACCGCGACCTGAAGCCCTCGAACATCCTGGTCTCGCGAGTCGATGAGAAGCTCGTTCCCAAGGTGATCGACTTCGGCATCGCCAAGGCCGTCACGCAGCGTCTCTCCGACGCCACGGTCTACACGGCGATCGGGCGGATGATGGGCACGCCCGACTACATGTCGCCCGAGCAGGCGGGCACGGGGGCCGAGGATATCGACACGCGGAGCGACATCTACTCGCTGGGCGTCATTCTCTATCAGCTCATCACGGGCTGGCTCCCGTTCGAGGCGAGCACGCTGCGCACCGCGGCCTACGAGGAGATCCAGCGGATCATCCGCGAGGTCGATCCGCCGCGCCCCAGCGATCGCCTGTCGCGGATGGGAACCAAGGGCCAGACCGACACGACGGCCGCTTCGTCGCTCGATCACGTCGCCAGGGTGCGCAGCACCGACGCGGGCACGCTCCGCAAGTCGGTGCGTGGCGACCTCGACTGGATCACGATGAAGGCGATGGAGAAGGACCGCGCCCGGCGCTATGACTCCGCCAGCGCCCTGGCGCAGGACGTCGAGCGTTTCCTGGCCAGCGAGCCCGTCGCCGCCGGCCCGCCCAGCGCGTCGTACAAGATCGGGAAGTTTGTCAAGCGCAATCGTGTGGCGGTGGCGTTCGGCGCCACCGTGGCGGTGCTCCTGGCGGCGGGCGTCGCGGGGACGGTCGTGTTCGCGGTGCGTGAGAACGCCAAGAAGCGAGAGCTCGAACAGCGCGAGCGCGACCTGACGCAGGTCACGCAGTTTCAGTCCGCGATGCTGAGCGGCATCGACGCCGAACTGGCGGGCAGGCGGCTGATCGCGCGTCTGACACACGACCTTGACGAAGCACGACGCCATGGAGAAGCCGCCCAGGATCAGGCGGCGGACGGGGCGCCCCAGGCCGCTTCTCCCGGCGCCAGCGCGCCGGATGCTTCGAGCGGCGCCGCGGGCAAGGGCGGCGAGATCGAGCGCGTGCTCTCGGGCGTGAACGCCACCGACATCGCGCTGGACTTCATCGACCAGACCATCCTCGCGCCGGCCTCGACCGCCATCGATCAGCAGTTCAAAGACCAGCCCGTGATCGATTCGATGCTGCGCCAATCGCTCGGGGAGACCTATGCGCGGCTTGGGCTGCTTGAGAAGTCACTGCCCTACTTCCAGCGCACGCTGGCGATCCGCAAGCAGGCGCTCGGGCCGGACCACCCGGAGACGATCAACGCCACGGGCAACTACGGCTACATCCTTCACGCGCTGGGAAAGCTCGAGCAGGCCGAGCCGTACTATCGCGAGTCGATCGGGCGGCTCGAGAAGAGCCGGGGCCCCGAGGCCCCGGAGTTGGCGCCGCACCTCAGCAACCTTGCGATGCTCCTGGCCGACATGGGAAAAGCCAAGGAAGCGATCCCGTTGCACGAGCGGGCTCTGGCCATCCAGACCAAGGCCCGCGGCCCTGATGATCCCGACGCGCTCCTGTTCGAGAACAACCTCGGTGGCGCGCTGGAGGCCGTCGGCGACAACGCCGGCGCCGAGCGGCACTATCGCCACTACCTCGACGCGACCGTGCGCACCCAAGGGGAGGACAACATCGACGCTCTCACCGCGATGAACAATCTCGCGGGGGTGCTGGAATCACAGGGGAAGATGAAAGAGGCCGAGGAGATGTACCGACGCTCGCTGGAGCGTCGCAAGAAACTCCTTGGCACCACGCACCCCTCGACGCTCCTGGCCGTCAACAACCTCGCGTACCTGCTGAATCGGACGGATCGAGCCAAGGAGGCCGCGGAACTCACCGAGGTCGCCCTCGCGGCCGCGAAAGAGAGTCTGGGAGAGGCTCACCCGCGGACGTTGACGCTTCACCACAATCACGCCGAGGCGCTGCGCCGGGGGGGCGATGCGTCCGGCGCCGAGGTTGAATTCAAGCAAACCCTGGATGCGCGCACACGGACCCTGGGAGAAGGGCACGCCGACACGCTGACGACGCGGATGGGATGGGCACTCTCGCTTCGTGATCTTGGACGATTGAAGGAGTCGGCAAGCGAGCTGGAGTCAACGCTTTCGGTGGCCAAGTCGAGGCTCGATCCGAAGATGCCGCTGATCGAATCCATCCGCGGCGCGCTCCGCGAAGTCTATGAGCGACTGGAGAAAGACGAGCCGGGGCGCGGCTGGCGGCAAAGGGCGGCCGCGATCACCGACGTCCAACCAACGCTGCCGAAATAGCTGCCCCGGAATGGCTTTGGTGGCCCGACCTCGCCACGCCCGTCCCGAGATTCAATCGTGCCCATTCCTCGCGAACACGAGGGGCGATCGATCCATCGATTCGAGTCGTACGTGTTCGATCCACGCCCCCGATGCTCGATCGGGCGTTTTCCAAACGGACCGCTCCGCCCGGATCGAACTCCCGAATCGCCAGCGGGCCCCGCGTGATCCAACGATCTCGGATCCCGAGCATGGGGAGCCATGAACCCAGAGCCGTCGTGACTTTCGTTTCTTTCAATGCGGCGTGAAACCAGGCTCGCCTACGCTTCGACCATGACCATCGCCCCTTCCCGCGGCCTTGCCCCCCGCGCCTCTTCAACGCGCGACCCCGCGTCCCTCGTCGTCGACCCCGCGCTCGTGCCGATCGCGGGCAAGCTGGCGTGCGGCGAGCGCCTCTCCCTCGCCGACGGCGAAACGCTCTTCAACACCGGCGACCTCCACGGCGTGCTGGCGCTCGCCGACTTTGTCCGGCGCCGGCTGCACGGAAACGCCGCGTACTACAACATCAATCGCCACCTCAACTACTCCAACGTGTGCGCGCTGTCGTGCAAGTTCTGCGATTTCTACGCCAAGAAGGGCGAAGCCAAGGCGTACACGCGCGACATGGAGTATGTGCGAGAGCAGGTGCGGCTGGCCATCGATTCCGGCGCGACCGAGATGCACACGGTCGGCGGGCTCCACCCCTACCTGCCCTTCTCCTACTACACCGACCTGGTCTCCACCATCCGCGACGAGGCGCGCACGCTGGGGAGCGAGCTGCACGTCAAAGCGTTCACGGCCGTGGAGATCGTGCACCTGGCCAAGATCGCCAAGGTCTACAAGGGCGCGAACCTCCCCGGCGAGGAAGGCCGCGCCGCCCGGCGCGAGGGCATCCGCTCCGTGCTCCGCGAGCTGAAGAACGCGGGGCTCGGCTCGCTCCCAGGCGGCGGCGCGGAAGTCTTCGACGACCGCGTCCACGACGAGGCCTACAAGGGCAAGATCCGTTCCGACGTGTGGCTCGATGTTCACCGCGAGGCCCACGACATGGGCCTCAACACCAACGCGACGATCCTCTACGGGCACATCGAATCACGCCGTGACCGCCTCGTCCACATGGAAATGCTCCGGCGCGAACAGGACCGCGCTCTGGCGAAGTTGGGGTACACGGAAGGGAACGACGTCGCGAAGTCATCAGATCACGAAGCGGGGAGCGCGGCACGCGAATCGCTCAATCTTGAGGAACGCGGCATTCGGGATTCGGCATTCGGCATTCGTGACGACGACGCGCTCACGCGCAGCGAGGGCGGGCACCTTGGCTATCGCGCGGAAGTCTCCGACGCGCCCGTCATCACGCTCACACGCCCGGGCACTCCGCTCCCCGAGCACGTCGCGTTCGCATCTTCTCATCGTTCCGAGCGCCAAGTGCCCGGCGCCTCCTCCGGCTACTACCAAACCATCATCCCGCTCCCGTTCTTTCCCGACGGCTGCGAGCTCGAGCACCTGCCCGGCCCCAGCGGCCTGGAGAACGTCCGCACCCTCGCCGTCGCGCGGCTCATGCTCGACAACTTCCCCCACGTCAAGGCGTTCTGGATCATGCAAACGCTCCCGATGGCGCAGCTGATGCTGCAATCCGGGGCCGACGACATCGACGGCACCGTCGTCTGGTACGACATCACCAAGGTGAACCACGGCAACCCCGCCGCCGCCGCGACCCACCAGGAAGTCACGCCGTGGACGCTGCAGAAGGCGATCCGTGAAGCGGGCTTCGAGCCCGTCGAGCGCGACACGCTCTACCGCCGCGTGAAACGCGACGGGAAGAAGTGGTGGGTGGAGTGATCTCGGGGCAAGTCGGCCTTGGAGCTTGCAAACCGCTCACGGTCATCAACCCAGCATTCGGCCCGAGTTCCGGGCATCAGGGGCGCTCCCCGCTCGCACCCGAATAAACCCAGCACGCGAGCAGCGCGGGCACACGCGGCACCACTTCCCCTACGACCGCGAGCATCATGCATGAATCGGTACGACGGCGGCACAAAGCGGGACCGCGGGGATGCAAGCTTGGCCGGACTCGTGGGATGTGCAGTGGCCCGGGGGAGTTGAAACGCGGACGGACGGGTTTTGTCAGGTGTGCGTGTCAAGAAATCTTCGGGATCGGGGTGGCAAACCTGGAAAGCTGAGGCATGTTTGGAACGTCTGTGCCGTTGGCAGGGTTTATGCCGGCGGCGTGGACGGCTGGAGTAGGCACCATGAAGGTCTCGAACTGGCTGCGTTGGAGTGTGCTGGCGATCCTGATGCCGTTCCATCACGCCGAGGCGGACATCGTTGAGCTCGATCTCGACGAGTGAACTGAATCAGACAACTCTTCTCGTGCGGGCCATCCCGGGGGGTGGCCCGTGTTGTTTTTGGCGCGAGGCGGGACAGGCATCGGGCACCTGCAATGGGCAATGGGCAATGGGTCGGAGTGAAAGCCCTCGATCATTCAACCGCCGAACTCATCTGAGCGCGCTGTCACATGCTCACCCTGTCACGCTGTCTCTCTCTCTCTCTAATCTTGGCCGCGGGCGACGCTACGCTCCGGCATGAGCCGCCCGGGCCCGATCACGGTTGCGTTGACGCATGGCGCGTACGTGCCCATCGACGGCACGAGCGCGGTGGTGATCGACCAGCTCCGCGCGGGCACGACGATCACGATGGCGCTCACCAACGGCGCGCGGCGCGTCATCCCCGTGACCAGCGTTGACGAGGCGCTCGCCCGGCGGGACTCGCTTCGTCGTGAGAACCCGGGGTCCCGCGTGCTCTTGGGCGGCGAGCGTGGCGGCGTGCTGATCCCCGGCTTTGATCTCGGCAATTCGCCACGGGAATACACGCGCGAACGCGTCCAAGACGCCGACATCGTCTTTACCACGACCAACGGGACGGCGGCGTTGCACGCGGCGCGGCACTCGCCGCTCGTGATCATGGCCTGCCTGGCGAATCTGTCGGCGGCGTCGGCGTTGGTCGGCCGCGAATCACGACCCATCTCGATCATCTGTGCCGGAACGCACGGGATGGTCGGGCTCGATGATGCGCTGGTGGCCGGCGCGATGGTGCGACGCCTGCCCGATCGGCCTCTCTCCGAGGATGATGCCCCGCGCCTGTGCCTGACCTGGTGGGACAACTCGGCGGAGAATCCCCGGAAAGCGCTCGCGGCATCGCTGGGCGGGCGGGGGCTCATCGCGCTGCATCAGCACGAAGACCTGGACCTTTGCGCCCGGGTCGACATCACGACGGTCGTGCCGCGAATGGCCATGGACGGCTCGCTTGTTCCTGCATCGCCGGGTGTGTGAGAACGCAGGCGAGGTCGGGCTTCTCCAGATTGACGGCGTCGTGTGTTCACGGAGATTTCGCGCGATTAGCGGACGCTCGAAGCGTGCGACGGGTGGCAAAGCCGGATTCTGAGTGTACGTTCTGTGAGGGTTGCAGCGCGCAGGCCGCGCTCGCGCTGTTGGCTTCGATGGCTGGGACTCGGCAGAAAGGACCGCGATGAGGCAGAACTCGCAGCGTCAGACTCCGCTCGCCTTGGCCGCGCTCACGCTGGTCTCTTCGTCGATGGCGCTCGCGTCTCCGCCGCTGTTCAACGGGCTGGGTCAGTTGCCGGGCGGATCGGCGTCGGGAGCGACGGGGATCTCGGCCAACGGGTCGTATGTGGTGGGGTACTGCACGGTACCCCAGGGAGATCGGGCGATTCGCTGGAGCCGGACGACGGGGATGCAATCGTTGGGCGTGCTGCCGGGGGGCTTGTCGTCGCGGGCGGTGGCGGTCAGCGCGGATGGATCGAAGGTGGCGGGGTACGGGCATACACCCGCGGGCGATCGTGCGTTTCGCTGGTCGCTCAACGGCGGGCTCCAATCTCTGGGCACGCTCCCGGGGGGAACATACTCGATCGCCGGGGATATCAGCAACGACGGCAACGTCATCGTGGGCTATTCGAACACGATCATCGACAACGTGGCGCAGTTCCGTGCCTTTCGCTGGAACGCGGCCTCGGGCACGATGGAGGACCTTGGCCTCATGCCCGGCGGGTCGTCGTCGTACGGGCAGGGCGTCAGCGGCGACGGTTCGATCGTCATCGGCGTGGGAGACGCGGACAATCTCTTCGATTTCCGCGCGTTCCGGCACGAGAACGGCGTGATGACCAACCTGGGCACCATCAGCGACGTGGGCAAGTGGACCATCGCGTTCGGTTGCAGCGATGACGGCCGCGCGGTGGTCGGCTACGGACGCGTGCTCGCGGATGTCGTCGCGTTCCGATGGACGCCCGAGCAAGGAATGCTCAATCTGGGAAAGTTCCCCGGGTCTGACAACACGATCGCCCGCGCGGTCTCCGCGGATGGGAACGTCGTGGTCGGCGGGAGCGCGGCGCTGGCGGGCGACGTCGCGTTCATCTGGACCAAGAAACTCGGGCTCACGAATCTCAACACCTACCTCCAGGCCCGCGGGATCAATCTCAGCGGCTGGAGGCTCACGACCGCCAACGCGATCAGCAACGACGGGTTGACCATCGCCGGGGTCGGCTTTCACAACGGCGTCGAAGAGGGCTGGGTCGCGTTCCTGGGCCAGGGCCAGGATCTGACCGCGATCGAGCAACTCGGCAAGTCGATCATGTCCGACCCTTCGCTCTCCAATCCCGTGGGCCAGTCCTGCTTTTCATGCCACTCGGCGGGCGTGGGATTCTCCAACCCGCGCTACGACGACAACGCGCACGGCGCGGTTCACGAGGGCGCGGTGCTGGGGCTATTCGGAAACCGCAAGCCTCCGACCGCCGCGTACGCGGGCCAGAGCCCGCCGCTCTTCCTCGACGGCGACACCTGGACGGGCGGGATGTTCTTCGACGGGCGTGCCGCGGGCTGGACGCTGGGCGATCCTCTGGCGGAGCAGGCCCTGGCGCCGTTCCTCAACCCGGTCGAGATGAACAACGCCAGCGCGGAGGAAGTTGTCGCGAAGGTGGCGGCGTCGAACTATGCCGCGCTCTTCCGCGACGTGTGGGGGCCGGACTCGCTCCCCGGCGACGGCGGCGACGCCACGCTGGCGTATCAGCGTGTGGGCCTCTCGATCGCGGCGTACGAGCGATCGCGCGAGGTCAACCCCTTCAACTCGAGGTATGACGATTACCTGGCGGGTCGCGTCACGCTGACGCGTCAGGAGTTGATCGGGCTCGCTCTGTTCAAGGGACGGGCCGGGTGCGCGGCGTGCCACCCGGCCGACCCTGGCCCCAACGGCGAGCCGCCGCTGTTCACCGACTTCACCTACGACAACATCGGCATGCCGGCCAACCCGGAGAATCCCTTCTACGACATGCCCGACTGGGTGAACCCGGACGGGCTCGACTTTGCCGATCCGGGGCTGGGCGGATTCCTCCAGCGAGCCGGCTATCCCAAGTCTGTCTTTGCGCCGGAGATGGGCAAGCACAAGGTGCCGACGCTCCGCAACATCGACCGAAGGGGCGGCAACGGCAACTTTGTGAAGGCGTACGGGCACAACGGGTTCTTCAAGTCGCTGGAGGAGATCGTTCACTTCTACAACACGCGCGACAGCGAGCCCTGGCCGCCGCCGGAAGTGCCGCAGAACGTGAACATCGCGGAGATGGGCAACCTGCATCTCACCCCGGACGAGGAGGCGGCGCTCGTCGCGTTCCTGAGGACGCTGAGCGATCGCGAGGTCGATCCGGCGCATTGCCCCGCGGACTTTGACCACGACGGGTTCGTCAACGGCAACGACTTTGATCTTTTCGCCGAGGCCTTCGACCAGGGGAGCCCTGGCGCGGACTTTGACCGCAACGGATTCGTGAACGGCACGGATTTCGACCTCTTCGCGTTGTCGTTCGAGGAGGGGTGCTGAATGTCGCTTCGCTCCACAACCATCGCCGTGTTTTCTTCGGCGCTCGCCCTCGTTGCTTCGTCGGCGCGCGCCCAATGCGAGGGCTGGCTGCAGGGCGAGGGCGTGCCCGGCCTTGACGGCGCCGCCTATTGCCAGATCACCTGGGATCCCGACGGCGCCGGGCCCAAGCCGGCGTTGCTCGTGGTCGGCGGATCGTTCTGGATCGCGGGATCGGACGTCTGCCGGAACATCGCCGCCTGGGACGGCGAGTCGTGGCGGCCGCTGGACATCGGCACGGACGCGCCGGTCTTCGCGCTGGCGGAGTACCAGGGGGACCTGGTGGCGGCGGGCGCGTTCACTTCGGCGGGCGGTATGTCGGCGAGCATGATCGCACGTTGGAACGGCTCGTCGTGGAGCGCCTTCGGGAGCGGATTCTCGGGCGCCAATTTCCCGGAGACTCCCGCCGTGTATGCGCTGGCGGTTCAGGGAAGTTCGCTGGTCGCGGCCGGAACGTTTACCACCGCCGACGGACAGCCCGCCAACCGCGTCTCCGTGTGGGACGGCACGTCCTGGCACGCGATGGGCGCGGGGCTGCCGGGCCTCGTGAACGCGCTGTGCGTGTATCACAACGAGCTCTACGCCGCGTCGAGCACCATCGCGCGCTGGAACGGCACGTCCTGGCAGTCGCTCCCCTCGGCGCTCAACAACTTCGCGTACGCCCTCGCGGTGTACAAGGATGAACTGATCGCCACCGGCGCGTTCTCGCTCGCGGGCAACAAGGTCGTCAACCGCATCGCGGCGTGGAACGGCGCGGCCTGGCACGGGTTCGGGAGCGGGATCAACAACCCCGGATACGCCCTGCATGTGTCGGGCGATCAACTCCTGGTCGGCGGCGCGTTCACCATGGCCGGAGGACAGCCGGCCAGCTCCATCGCGGCCTGGGACGGATCGGCGTGGCAGGGATTGGGCGACGGCATGAATGCGTCGGTCTATGCCGTCGGCTCCGTCGACGGGATGATCTTCGCCGGCGGCGATTTCTTCATCGCGGACGGGATCTCGGCGTTCGGCGTCTCCGTATTCGACGCCGGCGCCTGGTCGCCCGTCGGGCAGGGCAAGGACGGGCCGGTGCAGGCGTTGACGACGTACCAGGGCGACGTGATCGCGGGCGGATACTTCACGGGCGGCGGGGGCAACTCGACGAATCTGGTGGCGCGATGGAACGGCGCGACGTGGACGCCGCTGGGCTCCGGCATGGCGGGCTCCGTGTATCCATCGGTGTTCGCGCTGGCGACGCACGACGGCGTGCTCGTGGCGGGCGGCGATTTCACTTCCGCCGACGAGCACGAAACCAAGTATGTCGCGCAATGGGACGGCTCCACCTGGCTCCCCCTCGGTCAGGGCATGAATGACGCCGTGTTCGCGCTCACCAGTTTCAACGGCGATCTGATCGCGGCGGGCGCCTTTACCATGGCCGATGGACAACCCGCCGATCGCGTGGCGCGATGGGACGGGAGCGCCTGGCAGCCGATGGGCGGGATGGACGGCCCGGTCTATGCGCTGGCGGTCTACCAAGGCGACCTCGTCGCGGCGGGCGATTTCATTCTGGTGAACGGCGTGCCGTGCAACCACATCGCCAGGTGGAACGGCTCGTACTGGGAGCCGCTCTGGGTCGGGGCCGACGCGCCGATCTCTGCGCTGACGGTCTATAACGGATCGCTGATCGCCGGCGGCGAGTTCACGAACATCGGCGGCAGCTCGGCGTGGTTCATCGCCTCATGGAACGGCTCGTCCTGGTCGCCCCTCGCGCTGGGCATGGACGCGCCGGTGCGGGCCCTGACGGTCTACAACGGATCGCTGATCGCCGGCGGCGAGTTTGCGTTCGCGGGATTCAACCCGGCCTACCGCGCGGCCCGCTGGAACGGCTTGGAGTGGCAACCGCTGGGGATCGGCCTGAACGACAATGTCTACGCGTTGGCGGTCCACGGCGGCGAGCTGATCGCCGGCGGTGACTTCACGCTCGCGGACGCCCTGGTCTCCGCGAACTTCGCCCGCTGGGCCGACCAGGCCTCGCCCTGGACGGCGATCGCTCCCGATGACGCATGGGCCAACACCGGCGCGACGCTTGTCCTCAACGCCACCCCGGCCCAGGGCCTGTCGAACGTGCAATACCAGTGGCGGCGCAACGGCCTGCCGATCTCCGACGGCGCGAACGGGTCATCCATCGGCGGCGGCGTGGTGTCGGGCGCGTCGGGGATCATCGCCCTCACCGACGGCTCGGCGCTCACCCTGCGCATCGCCGGGGCGCAGCCCTCGGACTCCGGCGCGTATTCCGTCGCCCTTTCGAACTCCTGCGGGAGCAGCACGAGCCCCGCGGCGAACGCCACGGTGGACACCTTCTGCGTCGCGGACTTCAACCACGACGGTTTCGTGAACGGCAATGACTATGACGATTTCGCGGCGGCCTTTGATGAAGCCGACCCCTCGGCGGACGTGGACCACAACGGGTTCGTGAACGGAAACGACTACGACCTGTTCGCCGATTCGTTCGACGCGGGGTGCTGACGACGAATTGCGGACTTGTTTATATTCAATACCGATCGGCTGGTGGTGGTGCGAAACTGGGCAATTTATCGGAACGTGGGCCGGGGATCGGGAAATTAAACGCTTCAATGTTCGTGAAATCGGCTCGCCGGGAGTTCAAAAGTCGGCGCGTTGGAGGTACGCTGCGGAACGATCGGAACCCAAGGGAGTGCGGCCGATTGAGCTGGTGCCGGCGCGGAGTGAAAGGGGGCGATTGTTCGCTCAGAGGTTGCGACGCGGGGATGACTCGCGCCGGGCCGGCGAGCGCCGGGAGTATTCGATCGCGTGCTGATGTGCTCTGTTGCTTGTCGTGTGGGCGGGCGTTGCCCGACCGATGACGATTGTTTGTCTTGTCCATACACCGAAGAGGAAGGTCCAATGAAGAATCTGAGTTCGCCCGTCCGTTCCCTGCTGCGCGCCGCCGCGATCACCGCGGGCTTGGCGCTTGTTTCGGCCGCCCAGGCCGGCACCTGGACGAAGGTCGTCAACAATCCGCCGGGCGCTGCGGGCCTGATGCTCCTGCTGAACGACGGGACGGTCATGGTGACCAACCCGGGCGTGACGGCGACCTGGTACAAGCTCACGCCCAACGCCAAGGGCAGCTACATCAACGGCACGTGGACCACGCTCGCCAGCGCTCCCCACACCCGTCTGTACTTCCAGTCGGAAGTGCTGAAGGACGGTCGCGTGTACGTTTCGGGCGGCGAGTACGGCACGGGCGGCCCCTACGCCGACATGTACAACCCCGCCACCAACTCGTGGACCAACCTTCCGATCCCAGGCTCGCTCTGGAACACCGGCAGCGACAACTTCTATGACGGCAACCTGGAGGTTCGCCCCGACGGCAGCCTGATCATGATGCCCGTGTTCCCGCACACGTCCGCGCAGCCCCTCATCTACAACCCCTACACCAACGTCTGGTCCAACGCCGGCAAGCTGTTCCGCGGCACCTATCAGGACGAGGCCAGCTGGGTCAAGCTCCCGGATCGCTCCATCCTGACCATCGACCCGTTCGGCACGTTCTCCGAGCGCTATATCCCCTCGACCAACACGTGGATCAACGACGGCACGGTCCCGGTCGCGATCTATGACCCCTTCGGCTTTGAGATGGGCGGCGCCTTCATGCTCCCCAACGGGAAGGCGATGTACCTCGGCTCGACCGGCAACACCGCGTTCTATACGCCGAGCGGGAGCACGTCGCCCGGGACCTGGACCACCGGCCCGGTGATCCCCAGCTCACGCGGCACGCCCGACGCCCCCGCCTGCCCGATGCCCAACGGCAAGGTCCTCTGCGCCGTCTCGGCGGTCCCCACCAGCGCCAACCACTTCCCCTCTCCCACCTACTTCTATGAGTTCGATTACACGACCAACGTGTTCACGAACATCAACGGGCCGACCGGCAACTCCGACGCCATCTCGGCCTACCAGGCCATGTTCCTGATGCTCCCGACGGGCGAAGTCCTCTATACGGACATGGGCAGCAGCGTCTACGTCTACAACCCCGGCGGCACGCCGCTCGCCGCAGCCAAGCCCTCCGTCACCTCGATCTCCAAGAACGGCGACGGCTCGTACCACCTCGTCGGCAAGAACTTCAACGGCATCAACGAGGGCGCGACCTACGGCGACGACTGGCAGATGAACACCAACCGCCCGCTCGTCCGCTTCTTCGACAACGCCAGCCCCCCGAACGTGTGGTACGCCACCACCTACAACTGGTCCCACTCCGACGTCTGGACCGGCGCCACCACGGTGACGACCGAGTTCAAGAAGCACCCGAGCATGCCCTCGAGCGTCAACCAGTTCGTGGTGGTCGTCAACGGCGTGGCGTCGGACGTGTACAGGATCTGCCCTTCCGATCTGAACCACGACGGCTTCGTCAACGGCGATGACTACGACCTCTTTGCTTCGCTCTTCGACGCCGGTTCGTCCGGCGCCGATTTCAACAGCGACGGCTTCGTCAACGGCGACGACTACGACTCCTTCGCGTCTCACTTCGAAGCGGGCTGCTGATCCGGGCGACGCTTTGACCATCAAGTTCTGAGCAAGGGCGGCCTTCGGGTCGCCCTTGTTTCTTTTTGCCCGGCGCTGGTCGGGGAATCCGCCGCACGCCCATCGCGATCGGCGCTCGGCTCAACGAGCACGTCGCCCGCCGCGTCCCGGGAATCTGGGATGGCCGCTGGTCCGACGAGCCCACGACAGGAGGCCGTTCAGAATCGACGTCAGTGCTTCCGATCCGCCCAGCCGTGCACGACCAGTTCGATCCGCGGCCGCTCGCCCGGCGTGAGTGTGGAGACATCGATCGGCGGGAGGGTTCTGGGGGGCGGGATGGTTCCGTCGTCGTTGGCCTCCTGGCTTTCGCGCGTGCCGCGCGTAAACCGGAACTGCATGGCCTTGCCGTCGATGGGGCGTGGCAACACCAAGGACCACTGTCCATTCGCGCCGTGCTTCAGACGCATCGCGGGGTCGGCGGGATTCCAAGCATTCATCGTGCCGGCCAGGTAGATCGGCGAGTCGCCCGTGGCGACGCCGCTCTTGTCTTCGACCACCAGCAGCACGCCCTGGGCCAGGCTCTCCGCGGGGACAAAGCGAGCGGAGTCTTGCACGCGGGCCGACTCGGCCATGCCTCGCTCGTTCAGCACCGGACGAACGGTCGACGGGAATTCGAACGCGTACCAGAGCATGCCGGACACGAGGAAGAAGGGCAGCGAGAGGAACAGCGTGAGCAGCACCAGCTTCTTTCGTCGCGACGCGGCGGAAGAGACGATCGGGTCGGTGGTCATGGAGGATCATACGAGCGGCCGGCGTGGCCCGTGATCAGCGGTGCCGCCGCCAGCCGGGCGAGGGCGCCTGCACGCGGAACGACGGGCCGGCGCGGAACATGCCCTGACCGGGAGCGCCGAGGGAACTTCGGTCGGATCGGATCGACGGCGCCGAGCGCGCGGGGTCGCCGAGGTCTCAGGGGCACCGGACGCCTCGGCGTCTACCCTTGGTTGTGTCCATCCGATTCGACGACACGATCTGGCTGTGGATTGGGCTCTTGGCGATCCCTTCGGCGCTGGTCGCGCTCGCGTCCTTTGCGGCGATGAGCGGCCTGCGTCGTGCGTCGGCGATCGTGTTCCGCACGGTGCTGTTCTCGCTCCTGGCGATGGCGCTCGCCGGGGCGGCGAGTGTGCGGGTGACCAACGAACTGGCCGTGATCGCGGTGGTCGACGTGTCGGAGTCGGTGCGCCGCCTGCGCCCCGGCGAGCCCGTGCCCGCCCTCCAGAGGGCCCGGGCGTTTCTGGCTTCGGCTTCCGCGGCGCGCGGCTCGGATGACCTGCTGGGTGTGGTCGCGTTCGACGGTTCGGCGATCGTGATCGCCTCTCCCTCGACGCTCGACGTGTCCGGGCGCTCGCTCGACGTGCGCATGAGCGACGGCACTGATATCGCGGGCGCGCTGCGCTTCGCGGCGTCACTCGTGCCGCCGAGCGCCGCCGGCAGGCTCGTCCTGATCTCCGACGGCAACCAGACCACGGGCAACGCCCTCCGTGAAGCGGAGGCGCTGGCACGGACGACGGGGCGCACGGGCGAGCGGGCGCGGGTGCGGGTGGACGTGGCGCCGATCGATTACGACATCCGCCACGAGGTCATGATTGAAACGGTGGACTCGCCGCCGCGATCTCCCTCGGGCGTTCCGATCAGGGTGCGGGTGGTGCTGAGTTCGACCGACGGCGCGCGCGGCACGCTCCGCCTGATGGACGGCGACAAGGTCGTGGACATCGACCCCACGAGTCCGGGCGTGGGGCGTGAGCTTGTGCTCTCCCCGGGTCGGCACGTCGAGGTTGTCGAGGTGCCGCCGAGCCCCGATCGCGTCCACAGGTTTCACGCGGTCTTCGAGCCCGAGAGCGGCGACACGCTCGCGGACAACAACTCGGGCGATGCATTCACGATCACGCCGGGGCGCGGCTCGGTGCTTCTGGTCGACGGCGTAAGCATGGGCGACCCCGCGGGCCCGGGCTCGATGCTGGCGGAGACGCTGCGTTCGGCGGGCCTGGACGTCACGGTCGTGCCGCCGACGGGCATCCCGCCGGACCTGCTGGCGTTGCAGGCGTACGACATCGTGATTCTGCAGAACGTTCCATCGGAGGCGGTGCCGCCCGGCACGCAGGCGCTGCTGGCGACCAACGTCGGTGACCTCGGCGCCGGGCTGGTCATGATCGGCGGGCCGGACAGCCTGGCGTCGGGCGGATGGCGTGGCACGCCGATCGAGCCGTTGCTCCCCGTCAGCCTTGAGCTGCCGGACAAGCTCGTCACGCCCGAGACGGCGGTGATCTTCGTGCTCGACAACTCGGGCTCGATGGGCCGGAGCGTGATGGGCTCGGCGCGGAGCCAGCAGGACATCGCCAACGAGTCTGCGGCGCTGGCGGTGCGCGTGCTGGACCGCCAGGATCTTGTGGGTGTGATCACGTTCAACTCAGAGGCCGACGTGCTCGTGCCGCTCGCACCGAACACGGACCCGGCCAGGACGCAGGACGCGATCCGCTCGATCAACGCGGGCGGCGGGACGAACGTGATCCCGGCGCTCGAGGAGGCCGGGCGTCAGCTTCGCGGGGTGAACGCCAAGGTCAAGCACGTGATCGTGATGTCCGACGGGCGATCGCAGAATGCCGGCGAGGTTCCGGCGGTGGTGAAGCGGCTGGCGGACGAGGGGATCAAGCTCTCGGCGATCGCGGTGGGTGACAACGCCGACAAGGAGGGCATGGAACGGATGGCGGAGATCGGGCAAGGGTCATACTACGCCGTGACGAACCCGAATCTCTTGCCGCGTGTGTTTCTGAAGACGGTGCGGATCGTGCGGACGCCGCTGATCCGCGAGGTTCCGTTCACGCCGGTGTTGCTCCCGTCGTCTTCGCCACTGGTGCAGGGGATTGCGGAGTTTCCGCGGCTGGATGGTTTGTCGCTCTCACAGTTCCGCCCTGAGCCGACGATTCTGAAGGTTCTCGCGACGCCCGAGGGCGAGCCGGTGCTGGCGCACTGGACGTATGAACTGGGGCAGGTGGCGGTTTTTACATCGGACGCGCACAAGTGGGCCGCGCCGTGGATGAACACTCCCGTTTACGCGACGTTCTGGTCGAACCTGGCTCGTCGGCTGGCCCGTCCGGACACCGGGCGTGAATACCGCGCCGCCGCGCTCCACGACGCGGACCGGCTGCTGCTCTCGCTCGAAGCCAGCGACAAGGACGCCCGGCCCATCGACGACCTCTCCGTGCCGGTGACGATCTATCCGAACGACGCGAGCCCGATCGAAGCACGCCTGTCGCAGACCGGCCCGGGGCGATACGAGGGGAGCGTGGGCGGGATCGATCGCCCGGGCGTGTACGTCGCGGTGTTCAAGCCCAAGGGGCCGGCCGGGAGCGCGCCGATCGCGCCGGTGATCGCCGGCGCTTCGATCTCGTCCGGGATCGAATCGCGCCAGCTTCGCAGCGATCGCTCGCTGATGGAGTCGATCGCGCGCGCGAGCGGCGGGAGGTTGCTGAGCCTTGACGATCCCTCGCCGAAGCTGTTTGATCGCGCGGGAATTCCGCCGCAGGAGGCGCTCACGCCGCTGCGCCCGATCCTGCTGGCGTGGGCGCTGGTGGTCCTGGTGCTGGACATCGCGACGCGTCGGATCGCGTGGGATCGGCTCGTGAGCCGAGAGTTTGGCGCGGGTGTGGCGCGGCGTGCGAAGGCCGAAACGACCGATCGCGGGCCCGCGGCGACGCGGACCCTGACGGGGATCAAGCGACCGGTCATCGCGCCCGAGAGCGGGGCGCCGGTGTTCGGCGCCGATGACGCGGCGGAGCTGGCGCGTGCGGCCCGGGATCGAAGGCTCGCGGAAAGGCTGCAACAAATCCGCGCGGGCGCGTCGGGAGCGAGCGGCGGCGGCTCAAGGGCGGATGCCACTCCCCCGAGCGCGGACTCCGACGCGCCATCGACCGAGGCTCGATCGCCCGAGCCCGACGCGAGCGCTTCGCGCTCAGATTCCTCCGCGCCGATTGTGCGGCCGCTTGCGGACGACCCGCCACGCTCCTCGGGATCTCCGCTCTCGTCGATCAAGAAGCGAGTCCGCGAGCGGTATCAGGATGAGCGATAGCATCGGGCGGCGCTCGCGGCGGCACGAGCCGAGAACGACCCGTCGAAGCACGCTTGCAACATATTCACCACGTCGTTCCGCCCAACGATCGAAAGACTCGGCGACCCCAGGCTTCTTCATCTCGACGACTCACCGAGGCGCACGCCCCCCGGCTCAGAGCGCTTCCACGCTCGAATACTGGTCGAGGTTGACGACGACCATCTCGCCGTCGTCCTTGCGGAGTTCGAGGCGATCGAGCCAGAGCTTCTTATCGCGCGAGTGGGCGAACCACGAACCGGTCTTGCTCTGGCCCGCGCGCAGAATGACGCCCTCGATGGTGGTGGTGAGCGTGCCGCTGGCGCGGGGAACCTGCTGCGTGACGCGGACGCGCTGGCCTGGCGTGTACATGGGGAGTTGCGTGGTCATCGGCACAAAGGATAGGGGAACGCTCAGAGAAAGCCAAGCGGCGGCAAGGGCATCGAGCATCGGCGATCAAGGAAACGACGCAACGAAAAAGAAGAGAAATATGAGCAAGATCAGTGGAGCGCGGGTTGGTCCGACTCCGGTCCGGACCGACCCGCGACCGGCGACGACGCGGTCGCGCGCCCAACTCCGGGCGGCCCGCGACATCGCGACCTATCCGATGACCTTGGCAGCCTCGTCGAGGAGCAGGCTCGCCTCGGCGGTGGTTGGCGCTTCGGCGATCAGGCGCAGGATGGGCTCGGTGTTGCTGGCGCGGACGTGGAGCCAGGCGCGTTTGGAGTCGATGTCGACGCGCACGCCGTCCTGCCGATCGATCCTCTCTTGGGCGAAATGACCCGCGAGCTTGTCGAGCCCGGGCCTGGCGGCTTCCTTGCTCGCGAGGTCCACCTTTCGCTTGACGATCGCGTAGCTTGGGATCGAGGCGACCAGCGACGACAGCTTGGCCCTGCGGGCCGCCATGAGCCCGAGGGTGAGCCCCATGGCCGAGAGGGAATCGCGGACATACGTCACGCGGGGCCAGATGACGCCGCCGTTCCCCTCGCCCCCGAGCACACACCTTTCGCGCTTCATGGCGTCGACGACATTGGCCTCGCCCACGGCGGTGCGGATCACGCGGCCGTTGTGCCTGGACGCCACATCCTCGAGCATTCGGCTGGTCGAGAGGTTCGTCGCCAGCACGGGCGCCGCGAAGCCGCCGGCGGAAAGCACGGCCTCGGCGGCGAGCGCCAGCGTGTACTCCTCGCCGATGTATTCGCCGCGTTCGTCGATGATCGCGAGGCGATCGGCGTCGGGGTCTTGCGCGAAACCGACGTGGCCCTCCGCCTCGCGCACGGCGTGGCAGAGTTCGCCGAGGTTTTCTCGGGTTGGCTCGGGCGTGTGCGGGAACAGCCCGGTCGATTCGCCGCCCAGGTGCAGGATTTCCGAGCAGCCGAGGCGCTCCAGCAGCAGGCGAGAGCCCTCGGCCCCGGAGCCGTTGACCGAATCAACCACGACGGAGAACGCGGCGTGCTCGATCGCGTGGACGAGGTCGAGTTGTTCGAGCGCTTCGACCACCAGATCGACATGGGCCTGGGTTGATTCTTCGTCGAGCGTGCGTCGGCCCAGCCTGTCCCAGGGCGCCAGCAGCGACTGGCCGCCCCTGAACTTGGCGATGATGCGATCGGCGAGCGCGGCATCCGGGGCGCAGGCATCGACGGAACCGGGCGTGACGCCGGCGGCCCGCACGAGGCACTTCAGGCCGTTCCACTCTTGCGGGTTGTGGCTGGCCGTCAGGATCATTCCCGCGGCGGCGCCGGCGCGATCGACCGCGACGCCGGCGGTGGGCGTCATGACGACGCCGAGGTCAACGACTTCGAGGCCCGCGGCGAGCAGACCGGAGAGCGCGGCGTGATGGAGGAACTCGCAACCAGCGCGCCCGTCGCGCGCCAGCGCCACACGGATCGGGGCGTTCCCGAACATCTCTCGGAGGACGGCGGCGAAGGCGCCCGCGTAGCGTGCGGCGACGTCGGGCGTGAGCGAGGCGCCGACGATCCCGCGGCAGCCGGAAACACCGAGCATGAGAGGTGCGGGGTTGGACATCTGGAAGCCTCCGTGAGGGAGGAACGGTAGGAATGACGGCGAGCGATCGATGGTGATCAACTCGCGAGGGCTGATATTCGCACGACGCTCGCCCACTGCTCGCGGGCCTGGACCTTTGTTGCTGAGAGGCCGCACTCCGGGCAGCGATCTCCGACGAAGTGGGTGAGGTCGTACACGCAATTCGGGCACGCCGCCCCGTCGAGCTGCCGCACGCGCCGGAGCATTCGCCGGTGTCGCCACGCGCAACGCCCGAGTGCAAGGAGCCACGCCGCCACGCCCGCGAGCATGAGCCAGCCGATCCAGAGTGTTGAGGGCCGGCCGAACGCGAACGGCACCGCGCTGAGCATCGCGAACGGCGACATCCCCGCGAGTGCGATGACGGCGAAGAAGGATCGCTCGAAGGCGCGGGGTCGGATTCCGGCGGATGGCGGCATGGAGACAATGCCCTCGGATGACCGGTCGGCATCGTCGGCCTAAGCGACGGCGGACCGGCGCTCGGCCGTCGGCGCTCGCCCGGGCACACCCGCACGCTGCGCCGGGTCCGCGATCTTGACCACGCCCGGCGCCGAGTGCTGCGGGCCGATATCGAAGAGGCCGTCTTCGACGGCGGCGCCGGGCTCGATGACGATGGACGGGGCGAGCAGCGAGCCGCGCCACGACGCGCCGGCGCCGAGAAAGACCGGGCCGGACTGGACGTACTTGGCGTGGAGTCGGCCGAGGACTTCGATGCCGTCGGCGGCGATGACGACGCCCGCCATGAGCCAGCCGCGGGGCGCGACGAGGATCCGGCCGCAGGTCTCGACGGAGTTGGCGTGGTGGTTTCCGCGGATGACGACGTCTTCGATGTGGACGCGCTGGTAGCAGTGCGGGCAGGTCAGGACGATGGCGCGGGCGCTGGCGGCGAAGGGCGCCTGGCAGCGGTAGCAGCGGACGGAGCGCTGAGTTCGGATGGTGAACATGCGATCGCGCTCCGCGCGACGCGGGGGCGGGTTACTCCGCCGCCGTTTCCGCCGTGCGGGGCTTGGAGATGCCGGCGAGCTTGGCTTCCAGGCCGGCGAACGCGGCGGCCAGGCCGTCGGTCGCGGCGGGCGTGGCGTGCGGCACGCTCGAGGACGGGGTGGTCGCCGGGCGGGGCTGGGGCGGGGTGACGGTGCGCGTGCGCTGGGCGGCCTCGGCCTCGATGCGCTTGGCGGCGTCGGCGCCGACGCGGCAGTGTCCGGTGAACGAAGCGCCCTCGGAGACCACGAGCGTCAGGGCGGTGATATCGCCCACGACGCGGGCCTTGGCGTTGAGCTGGACCTTTTCCTTGGCGGTGATGTTGCCCTCGACCACGCCGTCGACGAGGACTCGCCCGGCGTCGATGGTGGCCTTGCAGGCGGCGCCGTCGCCGATGGTGACCTCGCCCTTGGACGACACCTTGCCATCGACGCGGCCCATGATCCGCGCCGAGTTCTCAAAGGTGAGTTCGCCCTTGAGCGTGGTGTCAGGGCCGATGACGGTGGTCTGGTTGGTCGGCTCGGGCATGGCGTCCTCTCCTGGTCGGGCGTGACGGCGGCGTGTGCCGACGCGTGGCTTGTGCGGGGCAGGGTACGCCGCCGCGACGACGCGGCATCGCCCCCGCCCGCGCGGGAATTCTGGTGCTGTCGGATCGACCGGGCGAGCCGGCGGACGTGAATTTTGTGCTCGGGCCGTGGAAGGGTGCGGGGCGCGCCCCGGCGGAGCACACCCGGGTGTCGCTCGGCGCCGATCGGTCGGCCTTGGTTCCGCCGCTCGGAGCGCTCCGCGATTTTCTCCCTACCATCCGCCATGCCGACGGAGTTGGAGCTTGAGATCCTGCCACAGCCCGACGATTTCACGTGTGGCCCGACGTGCCTCCACGCCGTCTACCGCTACTTCGGCGATGCGGTCGAGCTCGATGACGTGATCTTCGGGATCCAGCGCCTGGAGAATCGGGGCACGCTGGCGGTGTACCTGGCGACGCACGCGCTCAGGCGCGGCTACCGGGCGACGATCTATACCTACAACCTCCAGGTCTTCGACCCGACCTGGTTTCAGTCGCCGGATGTTGACATCCGGGCGAAGCTGCGGTCCCAGTCGGCGCTTGTGCCCAAGGTCCGTGTCCGTGAAGCCAGCGATGCGTACATCGAGTACCTCGACCTTGGCGGGAAGCTGGTGTTCAAGGACCTGACCTCCAAGCTGATCGCCGACCTGCTGCGCACCGGGTCGCCCGTGCTGACCGGACTCTCGGCAACGTATCTTTACCGAACCGCGCGCGAGTTCGGGCCCGACGACGACTACGACGACATCCGCGGCAAACCCTCCGGTCACTTTGTGGTGCTGTGCGGGTATCGCCCGAGCACACGCAAGGTGACCATCGCCGATCCGATGTTCCCGAATCCTCGCTTCCCGGCGCTCAAGTACGACATCTCGATCGACCGCGTGCTATGCTCGGTGCTCCTGGGCATCCTGACCTACGACGCCAATCTGCTGGTCATCGAGCCCGGGCCCGATCACGCACGCCACACCACCAAGGCCCGCGCCAGAACCAAGCCCCGCGGCGAATCCGAACGCCGCTCCAGCCCCGCCACGAAGAAAACCGCTCGCCGCGTTGCTTCGGCGCGCAACTCCAAGGCGAACCGCTGATGTCGAACGTCATCGTCGTCGACAATCCCAAAGATTGGCCGCTCCATATCCATGGCGTGACCGTTGTTTCCGCTCGGGGCTATCTCACCGAGCCACGCTTCACCGAGCTCCGGGCGGCCCGCGTGTTCAACCTGTGCAAGTCGTACAGCTATCAGTCGCTTGGGTACTACGTTTCGCTGCTCGCGTCGGCCCGCGGGCACAAGCCGCTCCCCGATATCACGACGATCCAGGATCTCAAGCTGTCGACCATGCTCCGCATCGCGGAGCATGAGCTGGAGGAGTTGATCGCCGAGAGCCTGGCGGAGCTGAAGCCCGGCACGTTCGTGCTCTCGATCTATTTCGGTCGCAACATGGCCCGGCGTCACGAGCGACTGGCGCTCTCACTCTTCAATCTGTTCCCGGCGCCGCTCCTGCGTGCCGAGTTCAGGCACGACGGCGAGGCGTGGGAATTGCGGAGCCTGCGCCCGATCGAAGCGGACGAGATCCCCAAGGAGCACCTGCCCTTCGTCGCCGACAGCGCCAAGGCGTATTTCACCAAGCCGGCCCGTCGGGCCCGCAAGGTCGAGCCGCGCCACGACATGGCGATCCTGTTCAACGCGGACGAACCGAATCCGCCCTCGGACGAGAAGGCCCTGAAGAAGTTCATCAAGGCCGCGGAATCGATGGGGATCGACACCGAGGTCATCTCCAAGGACGAGTACGGGCGGGTGGCGGAGTTCGACGCGATGTTCGTGCGCGACACCACGGCTGTGAACCACTACACGTTCCGCTTTTCCAGGCGAGCCCAGGCCGAGGGGCTTGTGGTGATCGACGATCCGGACTCGATCGTCAAGTGTGCCAACAAGGTGTACCTGGCCGAACTGCTCCACCGGCACCGCGTCCCGCACCCGCGCACGCTCATCATCCACCGCGGCAACTGCGACGACGCGCCGGCACAACTCGGTTTTCCGCTGGTGCTCAAGCAACCCGACAGCTCATTCTCCCTGGGTGTTGTGAAGATCGGCACGCTGGAGCAGTACCAGGAGGAGTTGGACAAGCTTTTTCCCGTTTCGGACCTGCTCATCGCGCAGGAGTTTGTGCCCACGCCGTTCGACTGGCGCGTCGGCATCATCGAGCGCCAGCCGCTCTACGTTTGCCAGTATTTCATGGCCGAGAAGCACTGGCAGATCTACGACCACACCAAGAAAGGCCTGGACAAGGTCGGGAACTTCGAAGCCTGGCCCGTCGATGCCGCGCCCCCCGACGTCGTGCGCACCGCGATCCGTGCGGCGAACCTGATCGGCGACGGGCTGTACGGCGTGGACCTCAAGGAAGTGAACGGGAAGCCCGTCATCGTGGAGATCAACGACAATCCATCGATCGAAGCAGGTGTTGAAGACCAGGTGCTTGGCGACGAGCTGTACCGTCGCATCATGCGCGTCTTTCTCCGCCGACTGGAGTCACGCGGCTCATGACCTCGTCACACGATCCAATGCCCGATTCCGGCCCCGAGGCGGCGCGACCGTTCGGCCTCTTCGACGCCTTCGGCGTTGAATGCGAGTACATGATCGTCGACGCCGCCACGCTCGACGTGCGTCCGATCGCGGACCAACTGCTCCTGGAGGCCGCCACGCTTCCCGGCGCCGAGCCGCACTTTGAGGAGGGCTCGTCCGTTCCGGGCGAGGTCGGGCTTGGCCCGGTCACCTGGAGCAACGAGCTGTGCGCCCATGTGATCGAACTCAAGACCTCGTCGCCGGCCTCGTCACTCGACCAGGTCGCCGATTCATTCCAGGACAGCATCGCGCTGGCCAACGCCATGCTCGCGCCCATGCGCTGCGCGCTTCTCCCCACCGGGATGCACCCTTGGATGAATCCCGAGCGGGAGATGACACTCTGGCCCCACGGATACGGCCACGTCTACGCCGCGTTCGATCGTGTCTTCAACTGCAAGGGTCACGGGTGGTGCAACCTTCAATCGACGCACCTGAACCTGCCGTTCCACGGCGACGACGAGTTCGCGAGGCTTCACGCCGCGATCCGCGCCCTGCTCCCGATCATGCCGGCGCTGGCGGCCAGCTCGCCGCTGATCGAGGGGGCAACGTCGCGCAGCCTCGACAATCGCATGGCGGTCTACGCCCGAAACGCCCGCGGCATCGCGAGCGTGGCCGGAGATGTCATCCCGGAGCCGGTGTGGAGCCGGGCGGAGTATGAACGCGTCATCCTCGACAGGATCTACGCGGACCTGCGTCCGCACGACCCCGAGGGCATCCTCGCGCACGAGTGGTGCAACTCGCGCGGGTGCATCGCCAGGTTCTCGCGGAGCACGATCGAGGTCCGCGTGCTGGACGTGCAGGAGTGTCCCGCGGCGGACCTGGCGATTCTCAAACTCGTCAGCGCGGTTCTCAGGGCCTTGACCGAAAAGCGCTCGTCGCACCAGGCGCCCTTGCGGAGCCTCCCCACCTCCCGCCTGCGCGCGATACTCGATCTCTGCATCGACGGCGCGGACACCGCCATCATCTCGGACGCGCCGTACCTCGCGGCGATCGGCCTTTCGCCGTCCCCCACCCCCGTGCTGAGGGTGTGGCAGACTCTCGGGGAGCGCGCCGGCGCGGTCTTTGACCAGCCGACCCGTGAAATCCTCGACACAATCCTCCGCCAAGGCTCGCTCGCGACCCGAATCCGGCGCCGGCTGGGGGACCGCGCCGATCATCGCGCCCTGCAGTCCATCTACGCCGATCTCGCCCGATGCCTGTCGGCCGGGAAATTGTTCAGGGCGTGAGCCGTGCGGGCTCTACGGGCGCAGGATCGCCCGGAGCGACTCGAGCGCGCGGGTCCAGAATGCGCGCAGCTTTTCCACGTCCGCCGCGGACGGGAGCCTGGTGTGCTGCACCGAGACCTGGCAGCGGCCGTCCGCCTTGGCATCGATGTTGACTTCGATGCGCGTCGCCGCGGGCTCGGCGGGCAGCCCCTCGCCGGCGTTCCAGTTCATGCGAAGCGATCTGGGAGGGGTTGCCCTGCGGATCGTCACCCACGCGCCCGTCAGCCAGCGAGCGCGTTGCGCATCATCGTTCCAGGCCTCGAACACCCGCGCGGCTGGCGCGTCGATCGTTCGGCTGCAGCTCACCGAGAAGCCGTCGGCTTTCTGATGCTTCTGACGCAACCCGCGCGCCTGCTCGTACCCCACGACGATCATCTGGCTCCACCATTCACCGACCTTGTGCTCGCGCAGGAGAAACTCGGCGGCGGCCTTGTGCCCGTGCGCCCTGACGTCGAACGCATCCAGCACGGCGAGCCAGTGGTCCCAGGCAAAGCCCGTGGCCCTGAGCACCGCGTCGGAACTGATCCCGCCCGCACGAGCGACCGGCGAGATGGGCTTGGGCCGGCGCCGCCCGCTCGCATGACGCCGCGCCGGCGAAGAACCAGCCGATCGCCCCGTCCACTTCTTGGCGACTCGCTTCTTCTTCCGTGTCGGCGCGGCCTTGGGCGCGGACTTGCTGACCCGCGGCTTCCGCCGACCCGGCTTGTGTTTGCGTGACGACATGACGCCCCCCGCAGAGTCTACAGTGCCGATGGACGGGTGTCGCAGACGTGCCGCCGGCTCGGCACACGCCCGTCGGCCGCGTGGACCGCGCCCCGCCGAGGCCGTACGATATCCCAATATTTTCAGGAATCTCTGAAAACAGAAACAGGGCCGCGCATGACGATGTCCCAGCACACCAGCCTTCCACGCGAATACCCGAACCTTGACGCGCTCGACCACGGGCTGCTTCGGGCGGTCGTGGCCGGCGAGGCGCGCCTGACCCGCGGGCAGGGCCTCGACATCTTCCATCGCATGCCCATCCACGAGCTGGGGCGTTGGGCCGATGCGCGCTGTCGCCATCTGCACGGCGACGCGATCCGCACCTACATCATCGACCGGAATATCAACTACACCAACGTGTGCAACGCTCGCTGCACGTTCTGCGCCTTCCGGCGCGATGCCGGCGACCCCGACGCCTACGTGCTTTCCCGCGAAACGATCCATCAGAAGATCGCCGAGCTTCAAGCGATCGGCGGCACCCAGATCCTGATGCAGGGCGGCATGAATCCCGACCTGCCGCTCGACTACTACCTCGACCTGCTCTCTTCGATCCGCGAGAGGTTCCCGGCGATCCACGTCCACGCGTTCAGCCCGCCGGAGATGATCGAGTTCGTCCACTTCTTCAATCCGCCGGGTGACACACTCTTCGAGAAGTGCCGCTGGGTGCTGTCGAAGCTCCGCGACGCGGGGCTCCACAGCCTGCCCGGCGGCGGCGGGGAGATTTTCGCGGCCCCGGTTCGCCGCAAGATCGGGCTGGGCAAGTGCGACGCCGAGGCCTGGCTGACCGTGATGTACGCCGCCCACTCGCTCGGGATGTTCACGAGCGCCACGATGATGTTCGGGCACATCGAGGGCTTCGCGGACCGCGTGCATCACATGTGGCTGGTGCGTGAATGGCAGGACAGGGCGCTGGGCTTGACGGGCCACCGCGGGGAGCACGAATCGGAGCGCTTCGGGCACTACAAGGCGTTCATTTCCTGGCCGTTCCAGCGCGAGAATACCCCGCTCGGCCGCGTGAAGCACTGGGGCGCGGATCCGGCGGAGTTCTCGCGCGAGTTCCCGGGCGATGCCGTCGCTCGCGCGTTCGCGTGGGGCGCGAACCAGGACGTGGACTATCGCGAGCTCGGCGAGAACGCCGCGGAGTTCGGGCGGCGAGTTCGGATGAGCGGCTCGTCGGACTATCTGCGCACGCAGGCGCTCTCGCGATTGTTCCTCGACAACGTCTATTCGATCGGCGCGTCCTGGGTCACGATGGGCCCCCACGTCGGGCAGATGGCCCTGGCGTTCGGCGCCAGCGACATGGGGAGCGTGATGATGGAGGAGAACGTCGTGTCGAGCGCGGGCACGACCTACTGCCTCGACGAGGCCGTGCTGTGCCGGCTCATCCGAGAGTCGGGCTTCATCCCCGCGCAACGGAACAACACCTACGACGTGCTGCGTGTGCACGACGGCCCGGACTCGCCCGATCGGCGGGTGACCGATTGGTCATCCCACCGCGCCAACCGCATGCACCAGCAAGCGCCGCGCGAGGCCAGGTCGAAGGTGACGATCAACGCGACCAAGTGAACCCGGCTTCCCGCGCCGTCCGTTCCCACCGTCGGCGGGCGATCTCCGCGGCCATCGCGGGCGGTGCGGCTCTCGGGCCCCGCTCGAAATCGAGCCCGATGACGAGTCAAGCCGTGGACGCATCGCGATCGACAATCCATCGGGTGTGGCAGGCCGACGCGACGACCGACGCGGGGAGCGAGCGATCCTCGCTGGTGCGAGGATCGAGCACGCGGGCGAGCACGTCGCGCTTCTCCTGGCCGGTGACCAGGAAGACGGCGCCGCGGGCCCGCGCCAGCGTATGGTGAGTCACGCTGATCCGCTCGCGCACCGAGTAACTGGCCGGCGCGGTCACCGCGACGGCGAGCCGATCCGAATCGGTCGCCAGATCGCCCGGGGCAAAGAGCGAGGCCGTGTGCCCGTCGGCCCCGAGCCCGAGGAGCGCCAGGTCGAACGTCGGCTCGTCACCGGGGAACGCGGCCCGCAGTGCGTCCTCGTAGCGCGCCGCCGCCGCCCGCCCGCGTTCGCCCTCGATGCGATGCACGTTGGCTCCCGGGATCGGGACTCGCGACAGCATGGCCTCGTTCGCCATGCGCCAGTTGCTCTCCGCGTGGTCGGGCGGGACGCACCTCTCGTCACCAAACCACACATGAACTCTGGCCCACTCGATCGCCCCTGGCGGGAGAGCGGCGACCTGCACATAGGACGCCTTGGGCGTCGAGCCGCCGGCGAGCGCCCAATGAAACACGCCTCGAGCGGCGATCGCCAGCGGCGCGAGTTCGGCCACCAGGTCGCGAGCCCCGATCGCGACCTCCGCGGCGCTGGACATGACCGTGATCCGATTGCTCACAGATTGACCCATTGGTGGCATGCCGGCGCGAGCAACTCATCCGCCCTGGTCGGCCCCCACGAACCCGCGGGGTAGAGGAGCGGCTCGCGGCCGGTGTCGAGGAGAGGTTCGGCGACCTTCCAGGCCGCCTCGACCTCGTCGTTCCGAACGAACAGCGTGTGATCCCCCTGCATCACGTCGACCAGCAGCATCTGGTACGCCTCGGGCAGCGCGCCGAACGTCTCCGCGTAACGGAACCGCATCTCCTGGGTGTGCAGGTGCATGCCCCCGCCCGGGATCTTCACCTGGAACGAGAGGTTGAATCCCTCGTTGGGTTGGAGCGTGATCAGGAGCCGGTTGTTCTCGCTCCCGCACACGATGTAGGGCGAGAAGACCGTCGCGGGCGGCGTGCGAAAGGTCACCGCGATCCGCGTCGCCTTCTTCGCCAGGCGCTTGCCCGTCCTGAGATAGAACGGCACGCCCTCCCAACGCCAGGTGTTGATCCGCAGCCGCACCGCCGCGTAGGTCTCGGTCTTGGAGGTGGACGACACGCCCGGCTCCTGCCGATACCCCGCGAGGGACTTGCCGTCGACCTCGCCCGCGCCGTACTGCCCGAGCACGAAGTCGTCGGGTTGGAGGGGCGCGATCGAGCGGAGGATCTTGAGCTTCTCGTTGCTGACCGATGTGCCGTCGAGGCCCGCGGGCGCATCCATCGCGACCAGCGCGAGGACCTGGAGCAGGTGGTTCTGGATGATGTCGCGCACCGCGCCGGCCTGTTCGTAGAACGAGCCGCGCGCCTCCACGCCAAGCTCCTCGGCCGCGGTGATCTCGACATGCGACACGCGGTCGCGGTTCCACAGCGGCTCCCACAGCGCGTTGCCGAAGCGGAACGCGATCAGGTTCTGAACCGTTTCCTTGCCCAGGTAGTGGTCGAGGCGGAAGAGCGAGGCCTCGCTGTAGTGCTTGTGCAGGAGCGCGTTGAGCGACCGGGCCGAGGCCAGGTCACGTCCGAACGGCTTCTCGATCACCAGGCGAGTCCAGCCGGGGCTGGTGTTGAGCCCCGCCCCCGCGAGCGATTCGACCGTCGGCGGGAACGCCGGGAGCGGCAACGCCAGGTAGAAGATGCGGTTGCCCGGGAGATGAAGCTGTCTTTCAAGCGACTCCAGGCGTTGGCGCAGCGCGGTGTACGCGTACGACGAGGCGTCGCCGAGCGACTGGTAGAACACGCAACGAGAGACCCAGTCGCGCAGCGCTTCGGGCTTGGCGTGCTTGGCGAGGGCCGCCACGACCTGGTCGCGGAACGCGTCGTCGGTCAAGCCCGCGCGGGCCACGCCCAGGATCGTGGTCCGCCCACGCGTGGTGGGGTCCTTCTCGATCTCGTGGAGCGCGGGGATAAGCTTTCGGCCGGCCAGGTCGCCCGTCGCGCCGAAGATCACCAGGATGTGACGGTCGGGATAGTGGGTCATGCTGAGTTCGAATCGCAAAGGTTGACATCGCCAATTTCATACGCGGACCGCGCGGCCGGAGCCAGCGCGGCGTCGGACCCGGCGGCTTCTCAGCCCCGCTTCACGCCGTGCCCGCCGAACTGCTCGCGGAGAACCGCCAGCATGCGATCCGCGTACGAGTTGGCCTCCCTTGAACGGAAACGCTCAAAGAGCGACTGCGTGATCACCGGCGCGGAGACGTCCAGGTCGATCGCCGCCTGCACCGTCCAGCGGCCTTCACCGGAATCCGACACCCATGGCTTGACGCCCTCCAGCGTCGGGTTGTCCGCCAACGCCCGCGCCGCCAGGTCCAGCAGCCACGAGCGGACCACCGAGCCCTCGCGCCAGATCTCGGCGATCTGGCGGCAGTCGAGCCCGAAGTCCTTCTTCTTCTCCATGATGGCGAAGCCCTCGGCGAAGGCCTGCATCATGCCGTACTCGATGCCGTTGTGCACCATCTTGACGAAGTGCCCCGCACCGCATGGCCCGACGTGCCCCCACCCGCGGTCCTTGGCGGGCGCCAGCGACTCGAAGATGGGGCGGAGCCGTTCCACGGCTTCCCTCGACCCGCCGATCATCATGGAGTAGCCGTTGTCGAGCCCCCAGATTCCGCCGCTGGTGCCGCAGTCCACATAGTGGATTCCCGCGCCGGCGAGCTCCTGCGCGCGGCGCTCGGTGTCGTGGAAGTTGGAGTTCCCGCCATCGATGATCGTGTCGCCGCGTGAGAGCATCGGGCGAAGCTGCGCGATCGTGTCGTCGACCGGCTTGCCCGACGGGATCATCAGCCACACGGCACGGGGCGTCGCGAGCTTGGACACGGCATCGGTCAGCGACGACGACGCGACCGCGCCCATCGAACCGAGCTTCTTCACGCTCTCGGCGTTGAAGTCCGACACGACCACGCGGTGCCCGGCCCGCAGCAGACGCTGGGCCATGTTCCCGCCCATCTTGCCCAGGCCGACGATTGCGATTTCCATGATCGCCTCCTTGCGCGGCGCATGATAACGCCCGGGAGCGCCGGGCGTTGAGGGGAATCGCGATCCTCCCGCCCCCATGGGCGGCGCGGCGGGGCGGGGGTCCGGAGCCGCGCCCGAGCACGGGCCGTGCTACCGCTGGTCGAGCGGTACATAGGTCGCGGCGTGCGGTCCGACGTACTCGGCCTTGGGGCGATAGAGGCGGTTGTCGGAGAGCTGCTCGATGACATGCCCCGACCAGCCGCTGATCCGCGACATGGCGAACATGGGTGTGAAGAGGTCGAGCTTCAGCCCGATCGAGTGGTAGGTGGTGGCGGAATAGAAATCGACGTTCGGATAGATGCCCTTGGACGCAACCTCGCGGGCCATGATGTCCTCGATCCGGCGCGAGATCTCGTAAAGCTCGAGGTTGCCCGTGTCGGCCGCGATCTGCTTGGCGAAGGTTTTCAGGAACGTGGCCCGCGGATCCATGGCCTTGTAGACGCGGTGGCCGAAGCCCATGATGCGGGCGCCCTCGTGCCGGTGGGCGAGCTTGTCCATGATGTAGGGCTCGATGACCGACATCACGTCCTTGCCCTGCGCTTTGGCGATGGCTTCGATCTCGAACAGCATCTCCATGACCTCTTCGTTGGCCCCGCCGTGGAGCGGGCCGCGGAGCGAGCCGATCGCCGCCGTCAGGGCCGAGTAGGTGTCGCTCAGCGTTGAGATCACGACACGGGCCGAGAAGGTCGAGTTGTTCAGCCCGTGGTCCGCGTGCAGGATCATGCAGATGTCAAAGGCGCGAGCGACGGCCTGCGTCGGCTTCTGCCCGTTGAGCATGTACAGGAAGTTCTCGGCGAACGACAGGTTGGGGTCGGGATCGACCAGGGGCAGGCCGCGACGGTTGCGATCGAACATCGCGATGATCGAGGGCACCTGCGCCAGCACGTTGAGGGCCTTTTCGCGGACCTTGGGCACCTCGACCGAGTTGGGGTCCGGGTCGTGCATCGAGAGCGCCGAGACCATGGTCCGCAGCATGTGCATCGGCTGCGCTGTCTTGGGAACCGAGAGGATGCGCTCCTTCATGCCCGGCGGGAGCGGGTACCGCGCCCGCAGCTTGGACGTGAACTCCGCGAGTTCGCCCTTCGTGGGCAGGCGGCAATTCCACAACAGGAACACCGTCTCCTCAAACGTGGAGTTTCGCGCCAGGGCATCGATCGGGATACCCACATACTCCAGAATGCCCTTCTCTCCATCGATGTAGGACATCCGAGTCTCGGCGGCGGTGACGCCTTCCAGCCCCTTGGCGAACGTAGCCATGCGAACCACCTTTCGCGGAACGTGTTGGAGGCTCCGGCACGGGAGGGCGAGCCCCCTGGTCCGCCAGTCGGCCGGAGAGTGCGCACTATAGAAAGCCCCGCGAACCCGAGCCACGTTCCGCCCAATTCCTTGGCATACTTCGCGAAAGATCCGTCGGAACCCGATCCGCTTCGTACCATCCGCCGTGATCTTTCCGGTCGGAACATCTCGCCCACACCGCCGCCCCCCGGTCATCACGCTCGCCCTCATCGCGGCGATTCTCGTCTCATTCCTGTTCGCACAATTTCAGGCTCGCCTCGACCCGAACACCTACGCCGACCTGCTCCAGCGCATCGAACTCTTCTGGAAACCAAGCCAGCCCTGGCGATTCATCACCTACGCCTTCGCCCACGCCGGCTGGTGGCACGTCATCTCGAATCTCGTCTTTCTCTGGGTCTTTGGCCCGAGCGTTGAGGACCGATTCGGGCACCCGGGGTTCCTCGCGTTCTATCTCGCCGGGTCGGTCCTCTCGGGGCTGGGGCACGTCGCCCTGAGCCCAGCGCCGGTCATCGGCGCGTCGGGCGCGATCTCGGCCGTCACCGGCGCCTACCTGGTGCTCTTTCCTCGCACGTTGGTCCGCGTCATTTTCCTTGTGTTCTTTCGTTTCTATGACATCCCCGCCACGTGGTTCATCGTCGCCGCGCTGGTGCTCGACTTTGTGCGCTTGGGCGACGGCGGGCAGATCGCCCACGGGGCCCACCTGGCGGGGTACCTCACCGGATTCCTGGTCGCGGGCGGCCTGCTGGCGACCCGCCTGCTCCCGCGCGAGCCCATGTACGACCTCGTCTCGATCTGGCAGCACCGCCGACGCCGACGCGCGCTCAAGGCCGCCGTCGAAATCGGGCAGAAGCAGCGAGCCGCCCAGCTCACGCCCGGCGGTGAACCGGCTATCTCCGAGCACGCGGCCCAGCGCCGCGCGAGGATCACGTCGCTCCTGGCCCGGGGCGATCGGGCCGCCGCCGCGGACGAGTACGAACTTCTTCTCTCCGAGAACGGCGCCGCGTCCCCCGCGGCCCTGCTCTCCCAACGTTCGCAGTTCGAGGTCGCCGGCTCGCTGTACCAGTTGGAGCGCTATCCGCGGGCCATGATCGCGTTCGAGCTCTTCACCCGCGCGTTCCCGAACGACCCGCAGACCGTCGGCGTGCGACTTCTCATGGCCGCCATCGCGCTCAGGCATGTGAATGATCCTGCCCGGGCGCGAACAATCCTCGCCGAGATCGGCGCGAAGCTGACGCCGGATCAACAGCGCTTCGCCGCGGACCTGCACGCGGAGCTTGACGTGGGATCACACGACACCGCCGACAGAACCGGAGGCCACCCATGAGCCGGACGCGAATCAAGATCTGCGGCATACGCGACGAAGACGCCGCGGTCGCCGCGATCGAGGCCGGCGCCGACGCGCTGGGATTCATCTTCGTCCGCTCCAGCGTCCGCTTCATCGATCCCGCGGATGCCTGGCCGCTCGCGTCCGCCCTGCCGCCCTTTGTCTCGAGCGTCGGCGTGTTCATGAACAGCTCCGTCGACCACTTCTGCGACGTCGAGGAAATCTGCCCCACCACGCTCGCGCAGCTCCACGGGAACGAGGACGTGGCGACCGTCAAGCGGTGCGGCCCGGGGATCATCCGCGGCCTGCGATTCGACGCCGATACCATCGACGAGGATCTCGCACGCTGGGATGCCATCGATGAAGTCGATGCCATCCTCGTTGATGGTTCCGCGGGCGGCGAGGGAGCCACCCTCGATTGGCAACGCCTCGCCCGGGCCATCGCGCCGATCTCTAAACGCATCATCCTCGCCGGAGGCCTGACGCCCGCCAACGTCGGCGACGCGATCCGCGCCGTGCGCCCCTACGCGGTCGATGTCTCGAGCGGCGTCGAGAAGGAGCGGGGAGTGAAAGATCCCGCGCTCATCGAGGCGTTCTGCGATGCCGTGCGCGACGCGGATCGAGGGTGATCGTGTCCGCCAAGAATCCCCTCATGACGTGCCCACTCTGCGAACAAGCCGAACGATGCCGCTCCGGCGGAGATCCAATGCTCATCGCCGCCCTGCCTCGAACCTTCGTCGTGCTCGGGAGCAATCAGGGACTGCCCGGGTGGTGCGTGCTGATCCTCCGCGAACATCGCGAGCACATGGCCGAACTTCCGCGAAAGGAGCAGGCGGCCATCTTCGACGAGGTGGCTCGCGTCGCCGGCGCCATTCGCGCGGTCTACCCGACCAGCGGCGCCAACTCCGCCCCGCCGCGCATCAACTACGAGTGCCTGGGCAACCAGGTCTGTCACATCCACTGGCACGTCATCCCTCGCCACGCGAACGACCCCGACCCACGCAACGCCGTGTGGGGAATTCCCGCGGAGACGCTCAGGGGAACCATGAGCGAGGGCGACAGGGGGGCGCTCATCGCTCGACTCCGCTCGGCGCTGGATTCGACGGCGTAGCCCTTCGCTCGCGCGAAGCGGCCGTCGCCTTCATGTCCGGTCCACGCCGGTCTTCTCGCTGGGCGGGCTGAACAGATCGAGGATGTCCGTGTCCTCGTGCGCCACGCACCCGTGCGGCGCGTCGGGCGGGAGCACCAGCACCTGCCCCGCACCCAGCATCACTCGCCGCTCCGTGGTGGCGCCCTCGTCGAGCACGAACTCCGCGCGCCCGCTCAGCACAACCACCATCTGCTCGTTGGCGTGATGATGCGTCGCGAGCCGAAAGCCCTTCGAAAGCCGCACCTTGGAGATCATCATGTGCGCGCCGATGACTCGCCGCCGCTCGATCAGCGGCATGGGAAAGTCGGCGGGCAGTTCGCTCCAGGTCATCACCTTGGCATCGCTCATCCGTGGCTCCCTTCGTCACTCGACATGCCCGCCGCCGACTTGATGGACGCGACCGGTGAAGGGATGCGGGCGACGCCCGACGCGGCGCTCTCGCGACCCCTACGCCAGGGCCCGATCAAGGTCGGCGACCAGATCGTCCACGTCCTCGATCCCGACGGACAATCTCACCAGGCCGTCGGCAATGCCCAGCGTTTTTCGAGCCTCGACCGGCACGCTCGCGTGGGTCATGATCGCCGGGTGTTCGATCAGCGATTCCACGCCGCCCAGCGATTCGGCGAGGCTGAACAGCGTGACCCGCTCCAGCATCTTCCGCGACGGCTCGAGCCCGCCCTTCACGACGCACGAGATCATGCCGCCGAAGCCCCGGGTCATCTGCTTCCGCGCCAGCGCGTGCTGCGGATGGCTCTCCAGGCCGGGGTAGATCACCTTCTCGATCTTCGCGTGCTTCTCCAGCCAGCGCGCGATGGTCATCGCGTTCTCGCAGTGGCGCTGCATCCGCACGTGGAGCGTCTTGGTCGAGCGCAGCATCAGGAAGCAGTCCATCGCGCCCGGCACGGCCCCCGCGGCGTTCTGCACGAACCTCAGGCGCTCCGCGAGCACGTCATCGCTCGTCACCATCGCGCCCGCCACCAGGTCGCTGTGCCCGCCGATGTACTTCGTGCACGAATGCATCACCACGTGCGCGCCCAGCGACAGCGGGCTCTGCAGATACGGCGAGGCGAACGTGTTGTCCACGACAAGGATCGGCTTCTCGATCGGCGTGCCCAGCGGCCCCAGCGCCGCGTCGCGAACTCCCGTCGCCCTGCCGGCCTTCGGCGCGTGCTCATCAACGATCGCTCGGACGCCCGCGATGTCGATCACCTTCAGCATCGGATTGCTCGGCGTTTCCAGCCACACCAGCCGCGTCGTCGGGCGCATCGCCTCGCGCGTCGCGCCCAGATTCGTCATGTCGACGCGCGTGACCTCGATCGCGTGATGGCGGAAGATCTTGTCGAGCTGGCGGAACGTCCCGCCGTACACGTCGTCGGAGAGCACGACGTGGTCGCCCGCTCGGAGCTGGTGCAGCACGCAGTCCATCGCCGCCAGGCCGCTCGAAAACGCCATGCCGTGCTTCCCGCCCTCCAGTGCCGCCAGGTTCGACTCGAGCGCCGTGCGCGTCGGGTTTTTCGATCGCGCGTAGTCGTATCCATCCTTGAACACACCCGGCGAACGCTGCACGAACGTCGAGGTCATGTAGACCGGCGTCATGATCGCACCCGTCGTGGGGTCGGGCGCCTGGCCGGCGTGGATGCAGCGTGTTCCGAAGCGCGACGGCTCGCTCATGACGATCTCCCGAGGGTCTTGCGAATCACGCCAAGCGTAGGCGGGATTGGATCGGCGCCTTCCTCGCTCGCGCAAGATCTCCGAAGCGACGTGACACAACGCGGCACACCCCGCCCGCGCTCGCCGCCTCGACCGCCAACGACGCGTTACACTCCCTGGCCCGCCCAACGCCGGGGACGCGACAAGGAATCATCCACATGACGACGCCAAGCAGCCCCCCGCTCGCACCCAAGCACGTCGCTCCCGGCGGCGGGGTGGTCCTGCACGGCCCGGGCGACACCTCCTACATCAAGCTCTCGGCCAACAACACCGCCAACCGCCTCTCGTTCACCGAATACCACGTCGAGCCCGGCGCCGGCCCACCCCTGCACGTGCACACGCTCGAGGACGAAACCTTCTACATCCTCGAAGGCACCATCTCGTTCCACGTCGGCGGCAATCGGATCGAGGCGACACCCGGAACGACCCTGTTCGGCCCGCGGAACGTGCCCCACTGCTTCAAGAACAACACGGGCCGCCGAGCCAAGATGATCCTGGTCGTCACGCCGCCCCAAAACTTCGAGGACTTCTACGCCGCCATCGGTGCGCCCGTCAACGGTGTGCCGCCCGAGCCGCCGCTGGTCATTGAACGCATCGGGCAGCTCGCGCCCAAGCACGGCCTGACGATCCTCGGGCCGAATCCGCTGTAACCACGCCCAGCGACCCAGTCGACCGCGTCGATTCACGCGTCATGGTTCGTCCGCCGTGCGTCCTTCGCGCGGCGACGTCATCGTTAGCCCAGCACCCGTGCGCCGAAGTCCAGCTTCATCGCCTTCTTGGCCAGGTGCAGCGTCTCTTCCGCGACCGCGTTGCCCTTCTTCAGGCCGCGCCTGATCACGTCGAGCACGATCGCCTCGCCGCCGGGCTCTTCCATCTTCGCGCGGCGCAGTCGCATCGGCTCCAGCATCGCGTTGATCGCCTCGCCCAGCTCCGCCTTGACGTGTCCGTCGCCGATGTTGTCGCCCGCGGCGTATCTCCGCTTGATCTCCGCCGCCCGCGCCGCGTCGTGGTTGCCGATGAAGGCGTCGACGTACTGCATGAGGATGTTCCCGGGATCGCCGGGCTCGGTCGGGCTCTGGCGCCCCGTCGTGATCTTGTTGATCTTCTTCTGCACGGTCTTGGCGTCGTCGTAGAGGAAGATCGCGTTGCCGAGCGACTTGGACATCTTGTTCTTGCCGTCGATCCCGACGAGGCGCGCCACGCGGCCGATCTTGGCCGCGGGGATCGGGAAGAGCCCGCCCGACTTCACGTGGTCCCCGGGCTCGACGCGGTTGCCCACGCCGCAGTACATCTGGTTGAACTTCAGCGCCACGTCGCGGCACATCTCGATGTGCGCCTCCTGATCCTCGCCCACCGGCACTAGCTCCGGGCGGAACGCGAGTATGTCCGCGCACTGCCCGACGGCGTACATCGGAAACCCGAAGGGATAGCTGTCGCCCAGCCCCTTGGTCTCGATCTCCGTCTTGAGCGTCGGGTTCCGCATCACCTTGTTGAACGGCAGAAGCATCGCGAACAGGAACGTCAGCTCCGCGATCGCTGGCACCTCGGATTGCAGCACAAACGTCGAGCGGTCCGGGTCAAGCCCGACCGCCAGCCAGTCCTTCACGATGCCGATCGTGTTGGCGCGGATGTCCGCGGGCTTGTCGGCCAGCGTCGTGAACGCGTGCACGTTGGCGATCAGGAAGTAGCAGTCATACTCGTCCTGCAGGCGCAGGCGGTTCTCCAGCGAGCCGACAAAGTGGCCAAGGTGCAGGCCGGTGCTGGTTGGCGTGTCGCCGGTCAGGATGCGGGGCTTGCTCATAGGGGGGAAGGGTACGGGGCCCGCACGCCGGATTCCGGGCCGGATGGCGGGGCAGTCCTCGTTGTGGAAGACTCACTTTCTCGATTCCAGATTCGCCTCGGTCGCACCCGCCCGCGCCCCGCCCGCGGCCCCGTGTTGGTCCATCGCCCGCCGCGACCCTGACCGGCCTCCTGCGTACGTCGGCGCGTGAGCCGCCTACGAGGATCGTCCCCACAGCGCCATCACGATGTTCGCCACGTTGAACAGGACATGGATCGTGATCGGCACCAGGAGCCCCTTCGTCCGCTCATACGCCACGCCGATCGAGAGCCCGAGGACGCCCAGCGTGATCATCGCGTACCACGGCACCGCTCCCCAGTGCGAGAGCGCGAACAACACCGACACGATCGCGATCGACGGCCACACGCGCTTCGTCGCGCGCACCAGCGCCCCCTGAAGGCACACGCGGTACACGAACTCCTCGACGATCGGCGCACCGATCACCGCGCCCGCCGCCATGATCCACACCCACGGGTTCCGCGGCTGGTTCACGATCTGCTGCAGCGTCTTGTGCGCCACTTCCTCCGGGTACCAGCGCTCGACCGCCCACGCCAGCAGCATGGTCGCCTGCGACGCCGCCATCACAATCGGCATGATGATCGCAAACGCCAGCGCACCCCGCGCCACGTCCTTCCATCGCGGCGTGAGCCCCTCCGCGCCCGGCGACGCCCGCCGGAACAGGCTCAGGAACACGCCCACCGCCGTCAGACCCATGCCGTAGGCAACGATCGCGTAGAGCCCCTGAACCCGCGGCCCGGGCGTGTCCGCCTCGTTCAGCTTCACGCCCAGACCCACCAGCGCCAGCGCGCCGCCCATCTGCCCGATGATAAACGTCGCGATCGCGCCGAACAGCCAGACCAGCGGCCCAAGCTCGCCGGTCTTGCGCAAGCCGTTCCTCCTGAACGACCCGGGACGGATCACGTCCCGCCACCAGAGTGCCGCCATCAGCGCGGCGGCGAGCCCCAGCACGCCCCACTCGACCGGCGTGACGCCCGAGAGCGATGGGATCCTCCGGGCGGCCTTTGGTACGTCGTCCGCCGACCGGCCGTTGGGAGAGATGGGGCTCTGGGTCGCTTGCGCCGCCGGCATCGTCCCAACGCCGATTTCGCCTCGCGCGACACCGCCCGCGCCCAGCGTGATTGCCAGCGCAACAATCCACGCCGTGAACCCAAAGGTGCCCATCCTGGCCGAGATCGTCGAACACAAGCGCCGCGAGGTCGAGGCCGCCAAGGCCCGCACGCCCTTCGTTGAGCTGGAGGGCATGGTGGCGCAGGAAGAAGAGCCCCGGAACTTCTTCGCCGCCGTCACCCGCCATCCATCGCTCGACCACACGTCGGTGATCGCCGAGATCAAGCGCAAGAGCCCCTCGGCGGGCTTGATCCGCGCGGAGTACGAGGGCGATGCGTTCGCGCCGGAGGACATCGCCAAACGGTATCACAAGGCCGGCGCCGCCGCGATCTCGTGCCTGACGGACGAGCACTTCTTCGGCGGGCATCTCTCGTTCATCCAGCGCGTGAAGGACGCGGTCCCCCTCCCGGTGCTCCGCAAGGACTTCATCATCGACCCGTGGCAGCTGTGGGAATCGCGTGCCGCGGGCGCCGATGCCGTGCTCCTGATCGCCGAGTGCCTGACCGAGGGCGAGCTGGTCGACATGCTGATCCTGGCCCAGCAGCTCCGCCTCACGGTGCTGATCGAGGTCCACGAGATGGAGAACCTGCTGAAGGTCCGCCCCCACATCGGGTTCCCGCATCCTTCCTATTCGCTGCTGGGCATCAACAACCGCGACCTCTCGTCCATGAAGGTCGACCTCGCCCACAGCATGCGCCTGGTCGAGCTGGTCGAAGATCGCTCCGTGCTCGTCAGCGAATCCGGCATCAAGACCCGCTCCGACCTCGAACGCCTCCGCTCCGTCGGCGTACGAATCGTGCTCGTCGGCGAGCACCTCATGCGACAGCCCGATCCAGGCGCCGCCCTCCACGAGATGATCCACGGCACACGCCGCACGAACTAGCTCCCGCCCCGGGTCACGCCGCTCGCCGGCGCGCCACGTCGCGAGAATCCAGATGATGAACACAGATCCCCGCCGCGTCCTGCTCGTTCTCTCCGCGATCGCTTCGCTCGCGCTCGCGGCACCGAGCGCACGGGCGCAGGACCAGCCCGACGACCCGAGCGGCCCGCCGAGCAGCGCCGAGCGTCCCCCCGCTCCCGAAGCCCAACCCGCCGATCCTGCCCTTCCCGCGACGGTCGATCCCGCCGCCAAGGAAATACTGCAAGCGATGTCGGACGCCATCGCACAGGCGGCGTCCATCCGCGCCAACATCAAGACCACCGTCACCGGATCGCTCTCCAACATCACCCCCTCCACGGAAGCCGTGGTGCGGATGCGAAAGCCCGAGGCCGCCTCCGGCTGGCTCATCCGCGTCACCGGCACCGGCACCCGCGCCGGACAGTCCACAAACTTCGATGTCGCCTGGGGAGGCGGCTCCATCACCTGGCTCGATCACAAAGAAAAGAAGCTCGTCGGCCGCCCGCAGAATGAAGCCCGCGGAGGCTCGTACGCCATGGCCTCCCAGGCCATGCCCACCCAGATCATCGAGTCCCCGCCCTTCAACAAGGAGCTCGCCGGCGAGGAGATTTCTCTCGCCGGCACCGAGGACGCCGACGGACAGACCTGCGACGTCCTCCACGTTCGCTACCCCAAACGCAAGACCCTCCTCAAACTGTGGATCGCGCAGTCGGACCACATGCTCCGCAAGCTCGAACGCTCCACCGAAACGACAAAGATCACCAGCACCACCGTCCAAGAGCTCACCGACGTCGCCCTGAACAAGGAGATCCCCGACGCCGAGCTCACCATCGCCGCGCCCGACGGCTACGGCAGCGACATCACCGCGCCGCAGAATTTCGAGAAGGGACGCCCGATCAAGCCCCGCCCGACATCCTCCGAGACCTCCGAGCATCCCGCCGATGCAACGCTCGTCGCCCCGCCCGGAGCCGAGCCGCCTGGGGCCACGCCGACCAACCAGCCGGCCGCCTCCGCCGCCAATCTGCCGAGCTTCCAGCTCACGCTCTCCGACGGCACAACTCTCTCGGCCGACTCGCTCCGCGGCAAGCCCGCCGTCCTCGTCTTCTGGGGTACCTGGAGCCTGCCCTCGCGCGATGCGCTGGAGCCGCTCTGCAGGTTCGCGGCGTCGCTCAGGGATCAGGGGGTGCCCGTCATCGCCTGTGCCGTTCGCGAGCGGTCCAAGGATGCCGCCGCCGAATTCCTGAAGGGCTATCAGCCCCGGAATCGAACCGGCGACGATCGCCTGGACACCGGCGTTCTCAAGATCGCCGGGAGCGCCGACGCCCTGGCACGCGAACTGACCATCAGCCGCTATCCGACCATGCTCGCGATCGACGCCCAGGGCAGGATCGTCAAGCGCCTTGAGGGGTTCGACCCCATCAGGACGATCGAGGAACTCCGCTCGACCGTCGCACCCTAGCCGGCACATCAAGTTCGCAGCCTGTCCGGCCAGAAATTCCATCGATCTTGCGGAATTTTCCCACTCAGCGCGTGATGAACCGACGCGATTATCGCGTTACTTATCAGCCGGACACTCCTCACTCGTCTCCCCGACGAGTTCCTGGCCCGCCGGTGGCTTCGCAGTTCCGTCCTGGCTGGGGCGGCACTGCGATTGACATTTCTCTGCTCGTACGCCTGACCGCGTCGGCATGAGCGAACCCGGCGGGTCTCGTTCTCCTCACGAGAAGGGCGAGATCGCTCCCGGGCCCGCGCCAGCGGGCTCGGGACGCTTTCATGGCGTCGGCGCCACGACCCGATCGCCAGCACGCACGCGAGAACGGCCGGGCGGCTCCTGACCGACGCAACTTCGCCGCTCCTTGACGTCGCTCCAACTCTTCCCCGACAACGTCCTCAGCACCCCGCGTCGAACGCGACGGCAAACTCGTCGTAGTCGTTCCCGTTCACAAAGCCGTCACCATTCAGGTCGGCCGCGGGCAGTCCCCGGTCAAACGCGTCGGCGAAATCGTCGTAGTCGTTCCCGTTCACAAACCCATCGCCGTTGAAATCCGCCAGGCACGCGAGGGTGCCGAAGACGTTCAACTTCCAATCAAGCCAGGTCCCCGTGTCCAGCGCCGCGCGATCCGCGATGTTGAGCGTCCACGTCCCCCGCGAGCTCTCGCCGTAGTGCCGCCGAGTCGTAAAGATGAATTCGTCGTAGTTGTCGGTCGGGTCGCCGCGCTTGGTTGCCAGCACCGACGTGGTTCCCGACGGCGAGGTGAGCGTGATCTGAAGGTCGCCGACGAACGAGTGGGTCACGTTCAGCACGACCTCCACGGTTTCGATCACCAGGCGATCGTTGATGGGAACGCTGCGCGTGACACCCGTCGCGTTGTTGTCGGGGATCGACGCCCCGACGCTCTGCACGCCGCTCGTCGCGCCGACCTCCGGCGCGACGCCCGCCCACGCGCCAGCCAACGCCACGGCGGCGCTCGCGTCGATCGCGCCGAAGCCATAGTTTTCATTGACCCATCGCCCCGCGGCGTTCTGCGTCCACTTGGCGTCGGAAGGATCGCACCGCCGCGCCGTGCGGATGAGGATGTGCTGAACATCGCGCCACGACAAGCCCGGATTGGCCTCGAGCATCAGCGCCACCACGCCCGCGCCGAGGGGGCACGCCGAGCTGGTCCCGCCGAAGTTGTCGGTGTAGTTTCCGGTCGAGTACCCGCCCGTGCCCATCAGATCGGTGGTGTAAATGCCGCGCACATTGCCGTCCGATGGCGCCACGACCAGGTGCGCCGATCCCAGCTCGTTGTAACCGGCTAGCGTGTCCTGGTCGCCGATCGCGCCGATGGGCACCACATACCGACTCGACGCGTAGCCGTCGTAATCCACGCGATCGATCGCGCCGCCGTTGCCCGCGGCCCACGTGAAGATCGTCCCCCGACCGCCCCGCCCGTTCGCGACCGCGTTCTGGATCGCGTCGAGCTCAACAGGCGACATGCTCGCGATGAACCCGTCCGTCGGCCCCCAGGAGTTGCTCTTGATGAAGTTCACGTCGTTCTTGAATCCGAACGCCGCCGCGTTCTGGGACACAGTCCCGAAGATGAGTTGTGAGAGCTTGGCGCCGAACGCGACCCCCGCGCCGCCCCTGGCGTTGTTGCCCACCGCCGCGGAGACGCCCGCGCACGCCGTCCCGTGCGACGTCGCCAGCCCGCCCGACTGCGACGCCGCGCTGTTGTAGTTCGCCGCCAGATCCTCGTGCGTGCTCTCGAACCCGCCCTCCACAATCCCGATCGTCACCCCCGCGCCCGTCAGCCCCGCGTTCCACGCCCCCTCGACGTTCACGTCCGCCTGCGGCACGAGCATGTTGATGAGGTGCCACTGAAGGCCAAGATCAGGATCGGTCGGGATCGAACGCAGCGGCTGCGGGCGCCCAAGATCGACGAACGAGTCCTTGAACCCGGCGGCCCGCAGACGCGCCGCCAGCGCCGCCGCGCCCGCGATGGTCTTCGCGTCCACGCTCACAAAGCGCGGCGCGCCTTCGACCGGAACCGCCACCATCGGCGTGCGCGACCGCGAAAGCTCCGCGTTCACCGCGCCAAGCTCGCCGCGTACCAACACCTTGGACGTCAGCTCATACCCGGGCGTCGGCGGAGGAACCACGCCATCCTTGCCTGCCAAGTCCGCGTTCAGGCGCCACGCCGCCGATCGCTCGACCGAGGCGCGATCCACGAGAAACGTCGTGAGGCCGTGCGGCGTGGGCACCACGATCGTCTCCGATGCCCCGGCGCGCATCGCCAGTGTCAGACACGCCGACACCAAGACCACTCGCACCGCCCGACGCCGCATCTTGCACTCCCGGAGGTTTCTTCTGATTCGGCCCGCGCACGAGCGGAGTTGCGGGCATCAACCAACCCCGCCGAACCCTTCATCCCGCGGGCCCGCATACCACCACCCGTCCGGGCAGGCCCGACACTCAATTCCGTAAATTTGTATATTGTTTGGTATTCTCCCGGACCGATTTGGATGCTCACAACCCCCGCCACGATCGGGAAATGGGCCCGTGGCCTTGGCGCGTTGACCGCCCCCCCTGCGGGCATACGATCCACGCTCGCCCGGGGTCAGTTTTCCGGGGTTGACATTCTGGCTTGACGTTTCGCGCGGGCGATCGCGCGGGGCACAGGCCGCTGTAGCTCAGCGGTAGAGCGCACCCTTGGTAAGGGTGAGGCCATGGGTTCAATCCCCATCAGCGGCTCGTCGGGACTCCGGCGCGGCAAGGCCCGTGCCGAATGATCGAGCATTTGTTCGCCGAATCGGGCGTTGCCCACGCTCGGCCGGTGAGGTTCTTTCGGTCCTTATCCGTCGCGGATCGCTCGCTTCGGGTGTGGACTCTTCGAGGTCGAAGATCCCCAACGCGGGATCATGATCGGAGGTCGTCGGACATGGCCAAAGGCACTTTCACCCGTAGCAAACCACACGTCAACGTCGGCACCATCGGTCACATCGACCACGGCAAGTCGACCCTCACGGCGGCCCTGTCGGCCCGCTCCGCCGCACGCTTCGGCGGTGAGATCAAGTCCTACGCCGACATCACCAAGGGCGGCACCGTCCGCGACGCCAACAAGACCGTCACCATCGCCTCGTCTCACACCGAGTACGAGACCGAGAAGCGTCACTACGCCCACGTCGACTGCCCCGGCCACGCCGACTTCGTCAAGAACATGATCACCGGCGCCGCCCAGATGGACGGCGCGATCCTGGTCGTGTCCGCCGCCGACGGGCCCATGCCCCAGACCCGCGAGCACGTCCTGCTCGCCCGCCAGGTCGGTGTGCCCTACATCGTCGTCTTCCTCAACAAGGTCGACCTCGTCGATGACCCCGAGCTCCTCGATCTTGTCGAGCTCGAAGTTCGCGAGCTTCTCAAGAAGTACGGCTTCCCGGGCGACACCACCCCGGTCATCCGCGGTCAGTCCAAGGCCGCCCTTGAGAACCCCAAGGACTACAAGATCTGCAAGCCCATCGATGATCTCTTCAACGCGATCGACAGCTGGATCCCCGATCCGACCCGCGAGATGGACAAGCCCTTCCTCATGTCCGTCGAAGACGTCTTCTCGATCAAGGGCCGCGGCACCGTCGCCACCGGCCGTATCGAGCGCGGCATGGTGAAGGTCGGCGACACGGTCGAGATCGTCGGCCTCCGTCCCGAGAAGAAAACGACCGTCGTCACCGGCGTCGAAATGTTCAACAAGACCCTGGACAGCGGCATGGCCGGCGACAACGTCGGCGCCCTCCTCCGCGGCATCGAAAAGGACGACGTCGAGCGCGGCCAGGTGCTCTGCAAGCCCAACTCGATCCAGCCCCACACCAAGTTCAAGGGACAGGTCTACGTTCTGACCAAGGAAGAAGGCGGACGCCACACCCCCTTCTTCTCCGGTTACCGCCCCCAGTTCTACTTCCGCACCACCGACGTCACCGGCTCTTGCAAGCTTCTCGGCGGCGCCGAGATGTGCATGCCCGGCGACAACGTCGAAATGGAAATCGACCTCATGGACAAGCCCGTCGCCATGGAGAAGGGCGTCCGCTTCGCCGTCCGCGAGGGTGGCAAGACCATCGGCTCCGGTACCGTCACCGAGATCATCGCCTAACGTTCTCTCGGCCTCGTGATTCCCGCCGGCCGGGGGGACACCCTCGGCCGGACTTTCGAACAACCCCACCCCGTTGCGTCAGGGTGTGGTCAAGAGACTTCGGCCAAGTGCCGCGCCGGACCCGGTTCCGTCGCGCCGTGATTTGGCCGGCCTAGACTTGAACCGTCCGTCCGAGGGCCCAACGGGGCCTTCGGACGGCGTTGTCTGAAGGGACACCGCCCTTCCGGCCAACGGCGGACGACGGGGACCGTCGCCGCACTCGTCTCGGGCAAGGATCGCCCGAACAGAGGAACCAACGCGCGGGCGGCCGCGCTTCCGCACCGCTCGGGGCGAACCCCCGGGCCCTGAAAATCGAAGTGACCCTATGGCCAAGAAGAAAGCAGCGGCTCGTGAGTACCTCTGGCTCCAGTGCACGGAGACCGGCGATCTCAACTACCGCACCGAAGTCAACACCAAGGGCGGTATGCCCGAGGGCCTCAAGGAAGGCCTGAAGAAGTACTCACCCCGCCTGCGTCGTCACACCCTCCACAAGGTCAAGCGGAAGTAATCCAGTGCCGGAACACGGCTCATCCAACTCGTCCGATACGCCGGTAGCTCAATTGGCAGAGCAGCGGATTCCAAATCCGCAGGTTGCGGGTTCAAGTCCCTCCCGGCGTGATTCCGACTCCGGCGACGGCCGGAGCTCCCCGCCCAACAAGTCCGGCGGCTTGGGCATCTACCGCCCGGGCCAGGGCTACTGGGTGCGTGTCCTCACCGCGTGCGTGGCGGGGCTCCTTTTCCTCGTCACCGCCGCCTGGACCGCCAAGCAGCTCGAAGCGATCCCCATCTCCAAGCCGACATGGATTCTGGCCCTCCGCGGGCTGACGGAGACGCCGCCGAGTTCCGGCGAGGTTGATCTGATGGATGAGACGCCCGGCAAGAACCAGGCCGTCCGCATCGGCACCGGATCCATCGTTTCCTTCGAGAAGGACGGGGAGAACCAGGGCAACCTCACCATCAACAACCTCCGGATGGTGAGCAATCACGATCCCGCCGACGTCAGCAACCAGGCGGTCTCGATCGCCGGCAAGCGTTACAGCGTCACCACCGCCGTCGGCGTCCCGCTCTTCAACATCCTCTACCTGCAGGCCGGTGTCGCCGCGGTCATCCTCGTCGTCGGCGTCGCGCTCACCTACGTCTTCGTGGGCGTCAAGCCGCGGAGCGCTGAGTTCCTGATCGCCACCGACGGCGAGATGAAGAAGGTCCACTGGTCGACCCGGCGCGAGATCCTCGGCTCGACCTGGGTCGTCATTGCGGCCTGCTTCCTCATCGCCGGCCTCCTCTGGGTCTTTGACTTCGGCTTCGTGACCGTCTTCCAGAGCATCAAGCTCCTGCACCGGTAGGCGCCCGCGCCCGCCAATGCTCCGGAGCCGAATTGATCCGTGCGTTCGCCTCACCAACGCCCCTCGCCGCAACGCCGCGGCCGGCGGAGAACTTGGACATGACCGACACCGCTCATCGTGAAGGACTGCTCGACGCCGACGGCCCGCTGCGCCAGGAAGGCATGAACTGGTTCGTGCTCCGCGTCGCCTCCAACAAGGAGTCCAGCGTCCGCGAGACGTTGCTCCGCAAGGTCCAGATAGAGAACATGGCCCACCTCGTCGGGCGAATCCTCGTCCCCACCGAAAAAACCAAGACGATCAAGGCGGGCAAGACCAAGATCACCGAGACCAAGCTCTACCCCGGCTACGTCTTTGTCGAGATGAAGCTCGAGCCCGACGGACGCATCCCCCAGGACGTCTTCTTCCTCATCAAGGAAACCACGGGCGTGGGCGACTTCGTCGGCACCGCGGGCCGACCCACCGCGATGAAGGAGCATGAGATCGAGAAGATGCTCGTCGACAGCCGCAAGCCCGAGGACCAGCCCTCGGTGCGCATGGTCTTCGAAAAGGGCGAGCACGTCACGATCAAGGAAGGCCCCTTCCAGGGCTACGAGGGAACGGTCGACGAATTGCTCCCCGACAAGGGCCTCGTCCGCGTGCTCGTCACCATCTTCGGCCGCCAGGCCCCGATCGAACTCGAAGAGTGGCAGATCGGCAAGTCCGAGGGCGTGTAAGCACACCCGCAAACTCAACGCACGGAACCTCGAACCCACCGCCCACGAACCGTGGGTTCTTCTGTTGATCCTTCGGCCCTCCTCCGCACGGGATCGAGGCGGCGGAGTTCCGCTCGGCATCCGCCCCGCGTCTCCCTCGCCTACTTGCCCTTCTTCTTCTTGAGGATCGAGTCCAGGCCCTTCTGCAGGAGGTCCTCGGGTTTGGCCTGGTCGATCGCCTGCTTGGCCAGGAGTTCGAGGTCGGGCTCGGTCTTGGTCTTGCCGAAGGTGCCCTTGGTGCGGAACGGCACCATGAGGCCCGCGTTCTTCTTCTTATCTTCTTCTTTCTTGCCGCCGAGGATGTCGCCGAGCACGCCGCCCAGGTTTGCCTTGCTGACGAGCTTGGCGGTTTCCTCGCTCAGCGCGCCGAGCGGGATCCAGGTCAGCACGTCGACCTTTTTCTGAACCAGGTCGACCTTGCCCTCGGTAGCGAGCTTGAACTCGCCGAGCGGCAGGGCCCACGGCGCGTACTCGGCCACGCCGTTGGTGATCGTGATCGACATGGGCTCGAGCTTGTTCCCGACCGAGGCCATGGTCTTCTGGGCCGCGAGGTTGAGGATCGGGCCGAACTGCTCGCTGGCCGTGAACTTGGCCTGGCCCGGGTCGATCTGGATCTGCCCGTTGAGCTTGGTGAGGTCGTTGTCGAGCGGCACGCGCAGGGCGCTGGCGACGATCGTCGCGGGCTGATCATTCTTGGATTTTTCGACCGACCCGACCAGGGGCATGCCGGTGACAAACCGGGCCGCGAGCGCCTGGGTGACCTCGGTGATCGAGACATTGAGCGGCTCGCTGATCGCAAAGACGCCGGCGCCGGAGTTGCCCTTGACCTTGGCCCTGGCACGATCGCTCGCGGCCTCGAGAGAGAGCGAGCCGCCCGTCTTTGAGAAGTTCTCCGCACGCAACGACACGGACGCGGTCGGCCCCAGGGCGTCGACCAGCAGGCCGTTCTGCTGCGCCAGCGCGTCGACCAGCGCCGTGGGCACGACGGGCATGTCGCCGCTCGCGGTGAGGGTGGCGGCGTCGGCGTTGACGTTGCCGTTCTTGTCGGCGAGGTTGGAGACATTGCCCACGAGAGAGATCTTCTGGGCGGCCTGGGCGGGCTTGTTCGCTTGCGCCGCGCCGGGCGCTTCGACGGAATCAACCGCGACGTTGAACGCGACGGCGCTCGACGCCTCGGCGGCGGGCGGCGTGTTCAGCGTCACGCGCGTGTTGCCGAGCTTCATGCGCTGGCCGTCGGGCAGTGTGAGATCGAGCGAGGGGATCGCCGCGCTCATCGCCAGCTCGAAAATACCGGGCTTCAGCGGGCCGAACGGCTGCTTTTCGTCGGCGCTCTTGCTGATCGCGAACCTGCCGAGCGTCAGCGAGACCGGCGCCGGCGCGAGAAGCTTCATGGCCTTGCCCGAGGCGTCGGGCTTGAAGACGTGGGCGTTGGCAAACTCAGGATCAAGCTGCCAATTGATCTTCACCTCGCGATCGCTCCTGATGCGGTCGGGAAGAACCGCGAGCTTCATCGGGCCGTCGAACTTCATCTTGGGCGAAGCGATCGAGACCTCGGCATCGATGCTCTGGCCGCCGGCGGCCTGGCGGAGCTTGGCGTTGGCGTCGATGCTGGTGGTGGGCCCCAGCGCGCCGGTGAGCAGGCCCGGCTGCGCGAGGAATCCCTCGAGCTTGTCGTTGCGCAGGTCGGCGATCTTGGCGACCGCGTCGAGGTTGCTGACGCTGACTTGCCCCTTGGTCGAGGTAAGGTCGCCGGTCGCCTTGCCGGTGACCACGCCGCTGACCTGGGTTGAGCCGGGGCCGGGGCCGGGGCCGGTAAGGATCTTCATGGAGAAGTTCGCGGCCAGGGGCTTGGTCCAGGCCGCATCGGACGAACCCAGCAGCGATCCCGGTGCCTTGACCATGAGCGCCATGTCCTCGACGCCGATCTGGCCGAGGTCGCGAATGCTCCCGTCCTCCTTCTTGACCCTGAAGCCCTGAGCCATGGTCTGGCCGGGCATGTTGAGCGAGAGTTCGACCTCGCCGGCGCGTGCGAAGTCGGGCCTGCCGTCCTGGCCCATCGGGATCGAGAGCGGCTTGACGCCCAGCGTGACCTTGGCGGGGCCCGCCAGCGACGGGCCGTCCTTCAGGTCCGGCGCGAACGTCGCCATGAGCGTCGCGAGCGTGGAGGGCGCGAGCGTGGCCTCGACGGAGGTCGCGTCAACGGCGATCGCGCCCTTCCCGAGCTTGGCCTGCGTACCGGCCTTGAGGTTCTGCCCCGTGGCGGCGACGGTCATCGCGACGGTGTCGGCGCCCTCCGCGCCGCCCTTGACGTTGACGTTCAGCGTCGGACCCACGACCTCGCTCATCAGCTTCGCGAGATCAAGCCCGGGCTTGCCGTCGGCGCTCGGCTTGCTGGGCACGAGCCCCGCGATCGCGGTGGGAACATCGCGGAGGTCGAGTTGGCCCACGGGGCGCGCGCCGCCGGGGTTGATATCGAGCGTGCCATCGGGCTTGTTCGAGAGCAGGCCGGGCACGTCGAACGCTCCGGAGGCGGCGAACGGCTTGCCGGCGTAGGTCATCGACGAACCAAGATCAACGTGCGGCGCCTTGCCCGGGGCGAGGCCCGCCGCCAGCGAGACCTTGGCGATGTCAACCGCGCCCGCGCCCTTGGCGGGCGTCATCGAAAGGGAGTCCAGATCGACGCGCAGCGACGCCTTGGACCTGTCGATGATCGGCTGACGCGACTTCTCGTGAAGCGGGAGTTCTACGTCGGTGATCGAGAGCGTGGCCGAGCCGCGCGGCGCGACCGAGGCGCCCGAGTCTCCGACGAAACGCCCGGCGAGCTGCCCGACCTGCGCGAGCGAGACGCGCACGCCGTCCTTGGCCGACCTGAGCGACGCGCCGTCGTAGGCCAGCGCGCCCGCGGCCTTGACGTTGGCGCTCGTGACGCCGAACGCGAGATCAACCGCATTGGCCGACGCGCTCGTGGCGCGGATGTCCACATCGAGCGTCGGGCCCACGTCCTTCGGTAGATCGAGCTTGGCGTTCTGCACGAACGGCTGCGCGATCGCGGTCGCGATGCCCTGCAAGAGCAGCTTCGCGTCCAGCGAGCCGGGCGCGCCCTTGACCGCGCCCTTGTCGTCCAGCAATCCCGACGCGACGGCGTCGAGCGTCATCACCCCCGCGTTCTGACCGCCGATCTTCGCGTCGGTCTTGGCGTTGACCCTGACTGTTCCACCCAGATCCGGCGCTTCCACCCGCAGGGCGAGCGGCGCGACGCGGAGCGGGCTCGGGGCGGCCTGGGGATCCAGCTTGATCGTGCCGATGGTTTCACCCGCGGCGAGGGTGAGTTGCAGCGCCCCGCCCCGAAGGTCGGGAGCGCCCCCGCTTGGGAACTTGAGCCTGAGCGCGTCGAGCGAGACGGAGACGTCGGGAACCGTGGTGAGCGAGACCGTGCCGGACTTGGCGAGCGATTCGTCGATCTGCGGCGCGAGTGTGCGGATCGCCGAACCGTCAATCTTGATGACTCCCGGCTTGCTCGCGGTGAGGAGATTCTCGGCGATGTTGAGCGTCAGATCAGCATTGAAGTGCGCCGCGGCGGCCTTGACGACGGCGTCGGCGTTCTTGGCGTTGCCCTTGATGACCGCCGAGGCGTCGAGCGTGGGGCCGACGCCCTTGGCGAGGCGCCCTCCCATGCCCGCCAGCGCGTCGGCGACCGCCAGCGGCGCATTCTTGATGTCAACCGTCGCATCGATCTTGGCGGCGGTCGGCGTGAGCTTGCCCTGGGCGTCGGCCAGGCCGTCCACGCGCCCGTTGATGTTGATCGAGCCCGAGGAACTCCCGGCACTCGTCGCCGCCGTCAGCTTGAGGAGCGCCGAGGTGCCGCCCTGGGCCGGACCAATCTCGGCTTGGCCCTTGACGTCGCTCACCTTCACATCGCCGGTCTGGGCGGACTCGTCGCGATAGGTCAGGTCGAGCTTGTCGATCAGAACCTTGGCGCGAAGGCCCGGCGGGAGGCTCGCGGGCTCGGCGGGCGTCCCGCCACCGGCGCCGGAGCTTGTGCCCGCGGGCTTTGCCGCCGACCGTGATCTGGGCTCGATCGCGCGATCGAGGTTGGTGGTGCCATCGGCAAAGCGCGTCAGCGAGGCCTGGCCGGAAACGGTAATGGTGCCGAGATCCTTGCCCGACCCGGCGGTCATGAGCGTGAAGAGGCCCGAAGAAATCTCCACTCGGACACGCGCGACCCGGTTGCTGGCGGCGGTGCCCTTGGGATCAAGGAGCGTGATGTCCCCGATGGTCTGAGGCCCGCCCCAGGAAAAGCTGGCCTTGTCCACCTTGACCCCGCCCGCAATCGAGTCCTTCGCCGCGCTCTCGATGAAGCCCGGCGCGATGCCGCTGGCGATGGTCGGGAGGAGCGCCACCACCACGGCGATCGCAACGACGAGTATCGCGGCGACCATGCCGAGAATCTTCAGGAGAGATCGCTTCTTCGGGGACTTGGGCTTGCCCGAGTCGGCCCAGAACTGCTCGTTGGTCGCGGGAGCGGTCTTGGTCTTGGCCATGCAAAAGATTAGGCGATGGAGGCCGAAGGCTGCGGCGGAGCCCGTGACGCGGGACGATCTACCCCGCCGCGACCCCACGCGGAGCCCCGCCCGTCAATCTCGGATCTCGCGAAGCGGGGTCAACCACAGAAAAGCAGAGAAACGCGCAGGAAGTCGGCGGTGTGCACGGACGGGCCGTTGCTCGACCGGGCCCGCCGAGGTTTCCGCCGGGAGGGGCGATCCAGATCCCTGAGGGGAGAGTTCGAGCGCCCTTCATGGGGAGGGCGCGATCACTCGCGAGCCCGAGGTTCCCGAGCCACCGAGGGCAGAGCAGAAAATCCCGCACGTCCCCAGGGACCGCCCCGTTGAAGCGGAGGGTTTACCAGATGAAGCGCAGGCGTCCGGCGTCGGGGATCGGGAGGGCGCCGGGCTTGGGCGCGGGGAAATACACGCAGAAGGCGCGCCCCACAAGCAGGTCGCGATGGACAACGCCGACGGTGTCGTCGATCTGATCGGCCGTGAAGGGATCGACGTCGGTCCAAAGGCGCGAGTCGCCGCTGAACGGGCTGTTATCCCCGCAGAACACGAACTGGTCGGACGTGAGGATCGTGCTCGACCGTGGGTGCGTGCCCAGTCCATACGTCCCGTCGCCCTTCATGCGAGGCTGATAGTAAAGGTCGCGGTCCATGGCGCACCGGTGGATGGTGAAGGAAGAACCCGCGAACTCAAACGCGAATGACGCCTGGCGATACCTCGTGGGGTCGTAGAGCGGGCACAAGCCGTGCGTCTTGTTTTCGTCGGCCAGGGCGTCATCGAGCGATCGCCCGGTGGCGGCGAGAATCCGCTGGGAGGGCGTCCAGTCGTAGCCGGCTTCGACGACACGCTCGCCGTCGATCCACAGGCCGAGCGTCTGATCGACGTGCCAGAACTCCACCGCGGTGGCGCGGCCTGGTTTCAGTGACTTCGCGGGGAGGGGGACGCTCGCCAGCTCTTTCCACGCGGGATCGGCGTCGTCCTTGCTGGGCGCCGGCCTCATGCGCAGCACGGCCTGTCCGCCGGCGAGATCGGCGCGGAACTCGTGACCCCGCGCCACCAGATGGGCCGACATGGAAAGTCCCTCGGCGTCGGGCGTCAGAGTGCATCGGGCCCGGATGTCCGACACGGGGAAGGTGGTGAGGTGGGCCACTCGGGTGCCGAACGCCATGACCGGCCCGGGCGGCACGGGATAAGTGGCGAGCTGGTAGTACTCGTCGTACGCCGTCCAATCGGTGATCGGTCGCTCGCTCCACGCCAGCACGGTGGGCTCGCTGGAGTCATAGCGATAGTGCGCGCTGCTCTTGGTTCCTTCGCCGAACTTCCAGCCGGTGGTCGTGCCCTTCCAGGGCGGCGTGAACTGGGCCTTGCCCTGCTGGGCGTCCCACGGGGTGTACTGACTGTCAAACAGCGGCTGCCAGACCGCACGCTGCACCCGCTCGGGCTTGCGCGCGATCTTCCAGCCCTCCCCGGCCCAAGGATTCTGTTCGTGCTTCTGGGCCTCGGTCGGTCGCCGGGTGAACACGTCGCCGTCGATGAACGCAATCTGCTCGCCGGGCAGCCCGACGAGACGCTTGATGTAGTTGTTCTGCGAGCCCGGGGGCTCGTTCGCGGTGGTGCCCGGGAACTTGAAGACAACGACGTCGAAACGCGAAGGATCAAAGAAGGAATAGACGCTCTTTAGCACAAAGATGCGATCGCCCGAGCGGGTGGGGATGTCGATCTCGCGGTCCTCGCGCCCGCTCATCGGGTCGTGGTAGATGATGGGCTCCAGCGCGGTCCCCTGGCGCGGGAGCGGGGTCTGCGAATTCCCGTTGGCGAACTTCCACGGGTTGACGGCCCAGTCATAGCCCGTGTTCTTTCCCTCGAATCGCATGTGGGCGCCCATGAGCGTCGGGGCCATCGAGCCGGTGGGAATCATGAAGGGCTCGAGCACAAATCCACGAAAGACGAACGCAACGACGAAGGCGATGATCAGAGAGATCACCGTCTCCTTGATCGAAGAGGGCGGCCTTGGTGCCATGTCGCTCGTCTGAGTCGCGGATTGGGTCATGCGATCCTCGGGGATGTCGGCGGGCGGCCGATCACCATACGTCATCGGCGGAGAAGAGGGTCGTTCGACAGCGGACGGTTCACCCGGTCGGGCCTGGACCGCCCTGACCGTTCGGTGGAGCGCCCGGAGGGCCGCCCGGACCACGACGGCGACGACGGCGGCGGCGCTTGCGGGGCTGGCCCGAGGCGTCAGCGTTCGCCGGGCCGACCGAGCCGGCGGGGCCCAGGTCGTGATCGCCGGTGTCGGTCTCGATGTCATCCAGAATGTCGCCGCGATCGATCGGCGGGGGGGGCGTCATCGGTGACGGGCGGCGGGACGGTGCCTGTCGCGGATCAGGGCGTGCGTTCCGCTCGCGCGGCCCGCCATCGCGCAGCCCACCCTCGCGCGGGCGATGATCGCGACGATCGCGCTGACCCGACTCGCGTGAATCCGGCTCGCGCAGACCCGGCTCGCGTAGATCTGGCTCTCCGGAATCTGGCGATGTCGGACGTGCATCGGCGCGGGCCTGCGACTTTGGTCCTGAACGCGGGCCGCGCGTGTCCCGCGTGTCCCGCATGTCCCGCGAATCCCGCGAATCGCTCGGCATGTCGCGGACCGGCGCGACGCTGCTCACCGGCGCGGTGAGCTCCTCGACCGGAACCGCCACGTGCCTGATCTTCCCGTCGGCCTCGGGCTCGTCGAGCTCGACGAGCACGAGCTGGGTGAGGATCTGGCTATCGATCACCAGCCCATCGCCCTCGGGCGTCCCGACCCGGGTTTTCTTCTTCGGGAGCCGTTTGCGCAGGTCGTCGTAGGTCTCGTCCTCGTAGCGGAGGCAGCACATGAGCCTCCCGCAGCGTCCGGAGATTTTGAGCGGGTCGAGCGTGGCCTTCTGGATCTTGGCCGACTTCATCGAGACGGGCTTGAGCACCTTCAGGAAGTTCTTGCAGCAGCAATACTGCCCGCACTTCTCATAATCGGCGGTGAGGCGGGCCTCGTCGCGCGCGCCGACCAATCGCATCTCGACCCGCACACGGAAATCCTGCTGAAGGATGCGGACGAGCTCGCGGAAATCGATGCGTTCCTCGGCCTGATAAAAGACGGTGACCCGCTCGCCGCCCAGGATCGGCTCAACGTCGACGATCTTGCAGTTGAGGCGCTGCTCCTGGGCGCGGGCCTTGGCGACCATGCGGAGCTCGTGCTTGGATTGCTCGAGCTTGGCCTGGGCGTCGAGGTCTTCGGGCGTCGCGATGCGGAGGACCTTGCCATCGGTGAAGAAGGGGTAGTCGCGCCCGCCGGAGTTCTCGATGTACTCGAGCATCTCCTTGCGGCTGACGCTCTTGGAGCAGCCCGAGTTGGGGCAGGTGCTGGCGAGCATCTCGCCCAGCTCCGTGCCGCGGTGGGTGCGGACGACGAGCTTTGAGCCGCAGCCGGGCTTGATGTCGCCGCTGGAGGGGAACTCGCCCACGAGCTTCATCGCTCCAAAGCGGACGACGAGGGTCTTGGGCGCCTTGAGGCTCTCGTAGAGCTTGCGGTCCTCTTCCTGGAGGGCGGCGAGGTCGGCCTCGAATTGGGGGAGTGGAACGATGGGCATAATGGCCCCCGTGGGGGTGGAGGAGGGTAGGGGCGTTGGGGGAGGGGCGGGGGAGGATCAGACGGACGGGCTTGTGGGATGAGCGGGCCGGCAGGCCCATCGCCTTCCGACGAACCCGCAGATGTAGACCAGCGGCAGGCAGACTTTGATGTAGACATCGTTGGGGAGCACGAACGCCAGGACGCCCCAAGTCAGAAAGAAGAGATGCACCCAGAGCGGCGGCTTCGAAAAACCGAACTTGGCGTATTCCGCGGGGCCAGCGAAGAGCGATCGCGCACAACCGAGGATCATGCACACGCCTGTCAGGACTTGGACGCCGTCCATGAATGTCATGGCATGACTCCAGCGGCCGACGCGAAGCACTCCATCAGGTCAATCGTACCAAGTCCGGTTGTGCTCGCGAAGTCGATCTTGGCCTACTTCCCCTTCTTCTTCTTGAAGATCGAGTCCGGGCTCTTCCGCGGCAGATCCTCGGCTTGGTCCGGGCGGCGGACGCCCGATGGGGAGGAGTTCGGGCTCGGTCCCGGCGTTGGCGTTGCCGAAGGAGCCCTTGGTTCGGAAGGGGATGATGAGGCCGTCGTTCTTCTTCTTATATTGTTTGTTCTTGCCGCCCGGGATGTCGCCCAGCGCGGCGCCGAGGTTGGCCTTGCTGACGAGCCGGCGGGTTCCTCGCTGAGGTCGCCGGGCGAGGTCCGGGTGAGGACGTCGATCTTCCTCTGAACGAGGTCAACCATGCCCTCGGCCGCGTCGGCCCTAGACCCCCATCGCTTCCGCCATCGCCCTGCCCATGTCGCCCGGGCTCATCGCCACCACCACGCCCGCTTGCTTCAGCGCCTTGATCTTCGCGTCCGCCGTGTCGTCGGCCCCGCCGATGATCGCGCCGGCGTGACCCATGCGACGCCCCGGCGGCGCGGTGCGGCCCGCGATGAACGCCGCCACGGGCTTGGTCAGCTTTCCGCTCTTCCGCGCCTCGGCGATCCACGCGGCGGCGTCGCTCTCGTCGCTCCCGCCGATCTCGCCGATCATCAGAATGCCGTGCGTGTCCTTGTCGTTCGCGAAGAGATCAAGGCAATCGATGTGGTTGAGCCCGCGAACCGGGTCGCCGCCGATGCCGACGCACGACGACTGCCCGAAGCCCAGGCTCGACGTTTGCCACACCGCCTCGTACGTCAGCGTGCCGGATCGGCTGACGATCCCCACGGCCTTGCCTCGCTTCGACTGGCTGACGTGGGTGTGGATGTAGCCGGGCATGATGCCGATCTTGCATCCGGCATTGGTGAACTTGGAGCCCGCGCTGCCGTCGCCGGTCTTGGGCCCGGGCGTGATGATGCCCGGGCAGTTGGGCCCGACCAGGGTGAACCGGCGCTGGGCCGCGGGGACGTGCGCCCCGCCGTTGAGTTCGTCGATGAGCGCCCGGCAGCGGATCATGTCCTGCACGGGCACGCCCTCGGTGATGCAGCAGATAGTGGTGATCCCCGCGGTCGCCGCCTCCATCACCGCGTCGGCCGCCCCGCCCGGCGGGACGAAGATCATCGTCGCGCTCGCGCCCGTCTCACGCACCGCCTGTTCCACGGTGTCGAAGATCGGCAGGCCATTGGGATCCTTGGTTCCGCCCTTGCCAGGGGTGACGCCGCCCACCATTCTGGTGCCGTATTCGAAGCACCCCTTGGTGTGGACGGCCCCGAAGGCGCCGGTGATCCCCTGGCAGATGACGCGAGTTTCGGCGTTGACGAGGATGGGCATGGCGGGAGCGTAGTGCGCTAGCGCCCCGTCCCGCCACCGACGCCGGCCACGGTCTGCCGCGCCCGAGTCCCCCCCACCACCACAACTCCCAGCTCGGAACGCTGCTGCGGGCTGGAGTGATCACGCCGCCCTGACCACGCCCACACGACCGTGAGACAGAGCAGGAGGGCCGCCCCGCCCATGTAGGCGCCCGCCGCCGGGATCGCGATCATCTTGGCCGATTCCTTCGCCACAGCCGCGCTGGCGAGCGCGGGAGTACGGATCCCGGCAACGACCAGGGCCGACGCGTACCCAACGCTCCCCGCGCCCAGTCCGATCGACAATCCAACGCCGAGCCAGCGCGGGCGACGCGCCGTGACGACAGGCACGAGCGAGATCAGCGCGATCGCGGCCGTCCCCATACCGCTGGCGTGCAGGTGCGATCGACGGAGAAACGTCCAGGCTCGATCGATCAAGACGCTCGTGTCGGCGCGCGACGCCTCGGGGATGCGCCGGGAGAGCGCCTCGCGGATCGGACCATCCTCCAGCCCCAGGACGGCACCGCCGACAAAGCCGTACATCGTCGCGACCATCGCGAGCACCAGCCCGAGCCAGACACGCCGCAGACCCATGGAATATTCGTTCATGGTGGAACTCGCGCACGGACAACCCTCACGACGATCGGCCAGGAGCCGAGGTTCGTCGCGCTCGTCAGACGACCGGACGCACGGACGCGACCGGCTCCCCGGCGCGCGGCATCCCCGATTGGCCCACAGAACGCCCCACACGCGCACGCCTCGCGGCCGATGACGCTCGGCCGCGGGTGCGAGTGTCCCCCACGACCTGCTCATGTCCGCCGAGCACGCCCGTCTTTCATCTCGACAGCTTTTTCTGGGGGCCGCGCGCCGCAGACCCGATCGGGCGCCGAGGGCACGGACCTCGGGCCGGACGCCTCACTTCTTGTTCATGTTCGCGGCGGTAAAGACCCGACCGGTTGTGTCGCGTTCCCACGCGTGGGCCGGCCCCGCCTTCTTCTCATAGTGGACCCACATCTCGAACCAGTAGCTGCGGAACGCGTTCTCTCCGAACGGGGCGAAGTGCGCGTGAACACGCTTCATCACCTGGGCCGAACTCCCCTTGAAACCCAGCACCGTGCGCCCGTGGCGCACGCTCTCGGTGTCGAGCGGCAGACGCGAGTACCGACCGAGCAATTGCATGATGTTCGCCGCGGCGTACGGGCCGATGCCCGGCAGGTCGATCAACGCCTTGTGAATCGCCTCGTCGCTGATGGCGGGATCCTCGAACCACTCGGCATCCACGCCGCCCTTCTTGCCGGCCACGAACAGCCGCGCGAGCTCGACGATCCGTGTGTCTCGGTACCCGACGCGGCAGCGTGAACGCAGCAGCGCCGGGCGCTTTCGCGCCAGAATCCGGGCCTCGGGAAACCCGCCGCCCCGCCCGACCACCTCGCACAGGCGCCGGTTCATCGCGAGCGTACCCGGCCAGGTGACGTTGCAACTGGTCACCGTCTTCAGCACGTCCTCGAAGAAGCTCGGCGATCGGAAGAGCCGCGCGCGCCCCGACTTCTTCCAGCGCGGATCGACCTCGTGAAACGCCGCGACATGGGCCGCGTCTTCATCGAGCCGGAGCATCCGCGCGATCTGCCGCTTCGCTTCAGACTTCTCGCCCGGGCTGAGCGCGCGATCGAACAGGCACGCCAGCGCCGTGCCGGGCGCGACGCCCTCGAACGATCGTGCCCCTTCCCGCGGCACGCCCCGCGCACGCTCGCCCTGCGAAATCATCACCCGGGCGGGTCCCCCCGCGAGACTCAGCACGCGCGAGAAGACGCCCGATCGCGGATCCCAATGGTTCGGCCAGAGCAGAAAATAGCCGTACGAGCACACATCACGCCACAGGAGGAAATCCTCGGGCGGCGTGATGGACAGACGTGTTCCCATCGACTCCGCCCCGCTGCTCGGTGTCCGGTGCTCAGACGCCCGGTGCCCCTTGCTTCTTTTTACGCCGACAGCTTCTTGACCACCGGGAACGCATAGAGCGCCAGGTTCACGCACAGCCGGTCTGAAAGTCGCGCGAACGCCGGGTAGTCCCGCTCGATCTGTGCCTGGATCTCCTGCATGGTCACCCCCGCCGCCGCCGCTTCGCCCGTGCTGGCCTGGTACATCTCCTCCAGCATCGCGCGGTCGCACTCGAAATGAGGCATAGAGGCGAACGTCCGAACCCCCACGCGGAAGATCGCGTTCTTGGTGTTGGCGGTCGACGCCAGGAGCGTCGCGCCCGGCGGAAGCTGCGTCACCTGCTGCCCGCACGCCAGCGACTGCGGCGAGTTCCAGGCGATCCCGGCCATGAACGTGTCGGTCTGGCCCGCCGCTGTGAGCGCCATGTTGAACATGCCGATCGCCGGCCTGTCCGTCCGGGCCTCCACCTTGCCGCCCAGCGCGTGCGCGATCATCTGGGCGCCCAGGCAGATGCCGATCACCGGCAACTCTTTGGCGTGGGCCGCCTTGATCAACTCCACCTCGCGCTGCATCCAGGGATACTGCGCAATATCGGTGACGTTCTGCGGCCCGCCCAGGATCACAAGACCCTGAACGTTGTCCAGATCCGTCGGCAGCGCGTCCCCCCGCGCCGGGAAGCGGATGTCGAGCTTGAATCCGTGGTCCCGGAGGGTCATGCCCAAGCGGCCTGGACCGCCGGTTGGCCAATGCTGAAAGACGAGAATCGCCATGGTGGGCGATGATAGTCGGGAGCGTCCGGGGCGTCTGCCACCGTGATCCCAACGGATCGGCCGGGTGCGGCCCGTGGCCCGCCGCGTCATCGGGCCCGGTCCCCTACCATCCCACCCAATTCACCTCGGGCGGGGACTCCCCGCCGCCAAACCACGGGTGCCCACCACGAATGCCCCAAGAACCCAATCGACTTCTGCGCGTCCTGATCCCGGCGGTCCTCGGCCTTGTCGGGCTCGGGATCGCGATCGCGGTGATGAAGAACACCGGCAAGCAGCACACGCCCACGCCAGGCACGACACCCGCACCCGCGACGGCGACACAGCCCACGCCGGCCGGCGCCGCCCCGGCGTCGCAGGCCCAGCCCGCGCCGCAAGGCACGACCCCGACGCCGCCCGCCGATCCGATCACGGGCCTTCACGCGCAGGTGTTCGAAAACGATCCTCTGGCGGCGAACTTCGCGCCCCTGGGCTCGCTCGACGCCCCGGGGACCAATCCCAACGCGCCGATGCTCAGGATCGAGTTCGACGACTTCGGGGCGGGGGTGCGCGAGCTGCGCCTGGCCGATCACTACGAGAGCGTCAAGAACGACCAGAACGTGCTGGTCCAGACCGCGGTCGAGCACAACGGCGTCCGGCTGGTGCCGTTCGCCGCCCGATGGCTCACGATCAACGGGGAAAGAGTCTCACTCACGCGCGACGAGACGGGCCCGGTCTGGCGCCAGAAGGCGGCGGACAAACCCGGAAGTTTCGAGGCGATCATCCTCGACGCGAGCGCCACGCCGATCGCACGCGTCGAACGCGAGTATGTCCTCCGTCCTCGCTCGCACGTCGTTGAACTGGCCCAGCGGGTGGTGAATCTCTCCGCGCGGCCGATCACGGTTTCGTTTGTCACCTACGGGCCCGCGGACCTCCCGCAGGCGCCCGGGGGATACGGCGGCGACAAGCGCAAGGTGCGCTTCGGATACCTGCGCAACGCGACGCAGGACCCCTCGCGAAGGCACCCGGCCAGCAACGAGTTCATCATCCCCCACGCGACCGCCTTAGGGAAGGCCGAGAACGGGCTCTACGAGCCGGTGGCGCCCCAATGGCCCAACGAGGTCTCGCGAGAAAACGGCTTCGAGCTCGCGTGGGCGGGCATGACCAACCGGTACTTTGCCGTCGCGGCCTCTCCCTGGTTCGTCGGCGACCCGCCCACCCCGATGGCGCTCACCGAATACGCCGCGGTCGATCGCGTGATGTTGGGCAACGCCATCAGCGTCACGGACCCGGCGACCGGGTCGACGCGGACCAAGGTCTCCCGCATCGACGCGCGGGGCATGACCGAGCCCGAGATGGCGCTGCGGATGACCAGCGTCGCGCGCACGCTCCCGCCGGGCGGCGTGGCCGACCTCGGCTTGGCCATCTACGCGGGCCCGCTCTCCAAGGTGGAGATCGCGCGTGAGCCGGTGGCCAACGCCGCGAACCTCGGCGGGCTGGTGGTCTTCAACTTCGGCGGGCTGTGCGGGCCATGCACCTTCCCGTTCGTGACCAGCACGCTCCACTCGCTGCTCCTGTTCTTTCACGACTACCTGACGCGGGACTGGGCCCTGGCGATCGCGCTCCTGGTGGTCTGCGTGCGCACCATCCTGCACCCGCTCACCCGCTGGTCGCAGATCAAGATGCAGCGCTTCGCCAAGCAGATGCAGGCCATGGCGCCCAAGCAGAAGCTCATCCAGGAGCGCTACGGGAGCGACCGCCAGAAGCTCCAGCAGGAGATGGGCAAGCTGTGGAGAGAAGAGGGCGTGAGCCCGCTCGGCATGGTCGGATGCCTCCCCATGTTCCTGGTCACGCCCGTGTGGATCGCCCTCTACGCGACGCTGTATTTCTCGGTCGAGCTGCGTCACGAGCCGGCGTTCTACGGCATGGTGCAGAAGATTGTCCCGAACTTCCCGAACTTCATGGGCTGGTTCCTCTCGGACCTTTCAGAGCCGGACCGGTTCATCAGGTTCGCGTCGTCGATCACGATCCCCATGATCGGCGAGGTGAGCTCGATCAACGTTCTGCCTCTCATCCTCGGCGCCGTGTTCTTTGTGCACCAGAAGTATCTCACGCCCCCCAGCGCCACACAGCTGACCCCCGAGCAGGAGATGCAGCAGAAGATGGTCAAGTGGCTCAGCGTGATCATGTTCCCGGTGTTCATGTACGGCGCGCCCGCCGGGCTTTCGATCTACTTCATCGTGAACTCGACGCTCGCCATCTTCGAGAACAAGTGGATCCGCGCCCACGCCGAGAAGCACGGGCTCCTGGAGGTCGGCAAGGCCAAGGCCGCCAAGAAGAAAGAGGGCTTCTTCGCCAAGCTCCAGCGGGCGGCCGAGGAGCGGGCCAAGATGGTCGAGCAGGCCCGCAAGCAGCAGCACAAGAAGCGGTAAGCCGAACACGCACGCCGGCCCGGTGAAGGATCGCGGGAGTCCCCGGGTGGTGGTCGCGCGGTCCGCGCCCGACGCGCGACCGGGATGAATACAGCAACCCAACGCCGATTCACCCACGAATCAGCCCCCGAGAAAACTCGGGGGCCGATTGGTTGTCCTGGTCGATCGTGAGTGTCCGTCCCAGGCCCGGTCTACGAACCTTCGGACGCCCGGCGCCTTGTTCTCAGCACCCCACATCAAAGTGCGACGCGAACCCGTCGTAGTCGTCGCCGTTGACGAAGCCGTCGCCGTTGAAATCAGCGCCGGGGTCGGCGGCATCGAACAGCGTGGCGAACGCGTCGTAGTCGTCGCCGTTGACAAAGCCGTCGCAGTTGAAGTCGGCGGGACAGTCGCACTCGTCGGGCACGCCGTTGTGATTGAGATCGAGGCTCGTCCCGTCGAGGATGTCACACGCGTCGTTCTTGCCGTTGTTGTTGCAATCGTCGGCGGGCCCGACGGCGGGGATGATCTTGAAGACCTCGCCGCCGTTCTGATCGCAGATGTAGATCTCGCCGTAGGCGTCGGTGCCGAACGAGGTGATGCTGGCGATGTCGAGCCCGCCGCCGGGCGCGAGTTCGGCGGTGCGATCGGTGAACTCGGTGACCGCGCCGCCGACCACGCGGAAGCTCCAGATGGTGGTGTCGCAGTAATCGGCGAAGAAGTAGGTGCCGTCGAGGTCGGGGATCGCGCAGCCGCGGTACACCTCGCCGCCGGTGATGGAGCAGCCCTCGGCGTGGCTGTAGGCGTGGATCGGGAGGGTGAGCGCGCTGTCGTTGCAGGTGCAGCCGGTCAGGCCGGTGCAACTGAACCCTTCCATGCAGCGCCAGCCGTAGTTTCGTCCCGCGCCGGTGCCGGCGGGTTGGAAGTTGATCTCTTCCCACGCCCCCTGGCCAACGTCGGCGATGTAGAGGTCCCCCGTGACGCGGTCGAAGCAATTGCGCCAGGGATTGCGCAGGCCGTAGGCCCAGATCTCGTCGTCGCCCGTGATGCCGACGAAGGGGTTGGTCGGAGGGATGCCGTAGTTCTTGTTCGCGTCGGAGGGGAAATCGTCGCGATCAACGTCGATCCGGAGCATCTTGCCCAGCAGGTTGTCGGTGATGTCCTGGGCGTTGCCCGTGGCGGTGGTGTGCCCCGTGCCCGTGTCGTTGGAGCTTCCGCCGTCACCCGTGCCGATGTAGAGCAGTCGATCGGGGCCAAAGGCGATCCATCCGCCGTTGTGATTGGTCTGGGGCTGGTCGAACGTCAGGAGCAGCCGCCCGGTGGTGTTGGCGACGTCGGGATTGGCGCTGACGGTGTATTCCGCGACCACGGTGTCCCCCGAGCCCGCGACGGCGGTGTAGTCCACATAGAATTTGCCGTTGGTGGCATAGTCCGGGTGGAACGCAAGGCCGAGCAGGCCCTGCTCGCTGCTGACGCTCGTGCCGCCGGTCACGATCGAGTCGATGTCGAGAAATGGCGTCGCGAGCAGAACGCCGTTCTTGACGATGCGGATTCGCCCCTGCTTCTCGATCACAAAGATGCGGGAATAGTCTCCCGGGGCGTGGAACACGCCGATGGGGCGCACCAGGCCGCTCGCGACGCGGGTGGTGGTCAGCGGCGTCTGGGCGAGGGCAGAGCCGGCGGCAACCGCCAGGCCCGCCGCGGCGAGCATCATCGAGGTCTTCATCAAGTTCGTTCTCCCTGGTCCGGATTTGAGGACTCTCTCACGGTTCTACAGGCTCGTCGGCCGCATGGAAAGCGAATTTTCTCTTCCTCACCAAGGATTCGTCGGATTCAGACCACGCCCGGCTTCTCACGCGAGGGACGGAGCGCGCCACCCACCCCAATCCAACACACCGAATGGTCATGAATGCCCGCGGCACGGGACGGCTCACGGACAGATCGCCCCACAGACTCCGGATCTTGCCGAATCATCCCGATCGGAGAGACCTTGCTGATCCGCAAACGCCGAAGCGCTGACCGCGACAGACGCCGCGCCAAGCCCGGCGCTGCGAAGGTCCGAGAGCCACCCGCGCCCTGCGCCGCCGGCTCCGTGCTCAATGCTCCAGGATGATCGGGGCCGCGACACGCGGCGCCCAGGCCGACGGCGGGAGCGTCCACCACAGCACCGCGTCGGGGTCGATCCGCGGGCGCAGCCCGGCGTCCTCGTGAAGCTCCTCGAACGTCACGCGACCCCCCAATTCCTCGCGCAGCTTCTCGACGTTCTGCGGCGTGGCCGCGAACTCAACGACGTAGCCCTCAGGCCCGACAACCTCGCGGTCATACACCGGCATGGCATGATCGCTCGCCCACACGATCCGCTCGGGCGTTGTGGTTCCCTCAAAGACCTGCGCCAGGACGGGGCTGGACAACTCCGACGGCTCGACATGATCCACCCGGTGCGTGCCCAACGCGCCACGGTCGGCGGAGGACGAGAGAAGATAGGCCGCGGACGCGCCCTGCACTCGAACCAGCAGCCGCCCCTGCAGGGCCAGCTCGGCGGCACGACGGTCGTCGATCGGCGCTTCGGTCGAGCGTGCCAGCGCCAGATCGACCGGAATCTCCGGCCCCACCATCGCGGGTTCATCCTCCGGCGCGGGCCGGCTTTGGGCCAGCAATCCGACCTGAGGTTCGACGGGTGAAGCGGCTTCCTTTGACGCAGCCACCGACGCGGCATCCGACTCGGCAAGGGCACGATCCTCGCTCGCGACGCCGACGGGAGAAGTGGCCGCCGCATCCGTTGTCGCGACGGGCGATGATTCGTCACGCGCCGAATCGGACTTGGTTGCAACGTTGGGCGTGGCGGCCGGTGCGGACCTGCGCTCACCGGTTGATCGTTCTCGCGTGCCATCGGCGCGAGGGTCGTTCATCGCGATCGAAGAAGAGTTGCTCAGAGGTCCTGACGGGCCCGGAGTGATGAACCGCGGCCAGGCGAGGATCGCCCCGCCGCCCACCAGCAGCAGGAGCCCCGCGGCGAACGCCAACGGGCGCGCCCCGATGCGGCGCGAGGTCATCGCGATCGGCGCGGGCGCGTCGGGCTCACTCTCCAGGCCCGAGGCCCCCAGCAGCGCCTCACGCTCCAGCACGTCGCGCACGCCGGCGGCCACGTCCGCGTGGCAGAACTCGTCGGGCATGGCGCGCATCACAGCCCGGTCATGACGCATCGCCTCGACCAGGCGACGCAACCCGGGCCGCTTGATCAGCATGGTCTCCAGATCGTGGCGGCGATCAGCGTCGATCTGACCTTCGATCAGGTCGACCAAGTCCCGCTCGTCGATTCCGACGAGCAGGGTGTCGAGTTCGCGTGATGAAAACTCGCCGCCGTTCATGACTTCGCTCGGTTCACTCCTTGGAATCCGGCCCGATGGATCAACACACGCTTGGGCTCATGGTTTCGAGGCAGGGTTCGTTGGCGGGTCGGGTTCGTGTTCATCCGCCCTGGCTTCTTCGATCAGCGCCCGCAGGGCCGCCCGCGCCCGGAACAGGCGGCTCTTGACAGTGCCCACGGGCACGTTCAGAACCTGCGCGATCTGGTCATACTCGAGCCCTCGGGAATCCCGGAGGACCAAGATCGCTCGTTGCTCTTCTTCCATTTCTCCAAGCGCCCAAAGAACGATGCGACGCTCGTCCCACGGTTCGACGCGGTCCTTGCCTGCGGGTTCCCACGCCGCCCCACGAGAACCCGTTTCTTCCCGAATAGCATCCAAACTTTGATGTTTTCGGACCTTCTTGGCCCGCAGGGCTGAGAGGCACACGTTCATGGCGATGCGGATCAGCCATGTGGAGAGGGCGGCGCGGCCGTCGAAGCGGTCGAAGGCACGGACGGCCTTGAGGAACGTCTCCTGGGTCAATTCGGCCGCGTCGTCGCGGTCATGGACCATGCGGAAGCAGACCGTGAAGAGCCGGTGCTGGTAGCGGTTGATCAGCCGATCCCAGGCGGTGGTGTCGCCGCGCCGGATCGCGTCGACCAGGTCGAGGTCGGCGTCGCCTTCGTACAACCCCCGGTTTGGTGCGGCATCGCCGGCGCGCATCGCCGCGATGGTACCAGAGAATGATCGACGCGGCGGACCCGCGCAATGGAGAAAACAGAACCGCTCGACCGGTCGGGGCCGCGCGCGATCAGGCGCGAACGGCGCGCCGGCGGGCGCGCTCGCCCCTGACCAACTCGACGGCACGCGCGATGGATTCTTCGAGGTTGTTGTTGACGAGGAAGACGTCGTAGACCCCGCACGCGCGGGCGTTGGCAATTTCCTGACGAGCGGCGGCGAATCGCCTCTCGATCGAGGCGGGGTCGTCGCGCTTTCGCCCGCGGAGCCGTTCGAGCAGCACGTCCTCGGTCGGCGGGAGGACGAAGATGGAGAAAGCGTCGGGGAGCTTCGACTTGACCTGCTTGGCGCCTTCCACATCAATCTCGAGGATGACGAGGCGGCCGCGTCGTTTCTGTTCCTCGACCCAGGCGCGGGGCGTGCCGTATTTCTTGCCGTAGATGTCGGCGGTTTCGAGGAAAGCGCCGTCCCGCTTCATGGACTCGAAGGCGGCGTCGTCGACGAAGTGGTAGTCGACGCCCTCGACGTCGGCGGGGGTTTTCGGGCGTGTGGTGGCCGAGACGCTGAAGACCGCGTCGGGAATGGTGCGTTCGACGCCGCGGGTGATGGTGGTCTTTCCCACGCCCGACGGGCCGCTGATGATCAGCACCAGGCCGTCGTCGGTGTCGGTAGCCAGGCGGTGCGTATCGGTCACGGGCGCGGGCCTCCGACGAGAAGGGAGAGCACGGCGGTGCGGACGGCGACGCCGTTGGCGACTTGTTGCATGATAACCGAGCGCGGACCGTCGGCGACATCGGCGTCGAGCTCGATGCCGCGGTTGATCGGGCCGGGGTGCATGACGATCGCGCCGGATCGCATCGCGGCCGCCCGCTCGGCGGAGAGGGAATAGAAGCGGCGGTATTCGCGGATGGAGGCGATCAGGGTCTTTTTCTGTTGATCGCCCTTGGAGTGCGGGTCGGCGTCGGCGCGTTCGAACTGGATGCGGAGCATCATGACCGCGTGGGCGCTGGGCAGGAGCGGGTCGAGCTCGTGCGCGACGGCACAGCCCAGACCCGAAAGCGACGCCGGCGCCATCGACGCCGGCCCGACGCACGTGACGGACGCGCCGAGGGTGGAAAGAGCCGCGATGGCGGAGCGGGCGACGCGCGAGCTGGCGACGTCGCCCACCATGACGACGTTCAGCCCGGTCAGGTCGAAGGTCGAGTCTCGATCGAAACGCGAGGCGATGGTGAGCGTGTCGAGCAGGCCCTGGGTGGGGTGCTCGTGCCGTCCGTCCCCGGCGTTGATGACGGGGCAGGCGACGGCGTCGGCGACGATCTTGGCCGCGCCGGCCTGGCGGGCGCGGACGATGATGGCATCGACGCCCATCGCCTCGATGTTGCGCGCGGTGTCGATGAGCGTCTCGCCCTTGTTCACGCTCGATGAGCCCGCGGAGAGATCGACGACGCTCGCGCCCGCACGCTGGGCGGCGACCGTGAAGCTCGAGCGTGTGCGCGTCGAGTCCTCGAAGAACATGGTCGCGATGATGCGCCCGCGCAGGATGGGGTCCAGCGCGTGCTGCTGGAGCTTGTGGGCGGCATCGCGCGACGCCGAAAGCAGCGACACCAGCTCGGCGCGTGAGAGCCCCTGCAGGCCCACCAGGTCGCGCCCGCGCCAGGATGGGGCGGGCTGTGGCGCGGAGGCTGGCTTGCTTGCGGGATGGCCTTGGTGGAGAACCGTCACGAGGTCATTCTACCGGGGCGATCGGCGCTCAGTTGGACTCGGTCGCGGCGTCCGAGTGCTCGGCGCTGGGAGTCCGGTCGTCCGATTCGGGGCAGAAGTAAAGCTCGGGCATCGGGATGGTCCCGACCTCCCAGACCTGGTGACGCACGACGCGCCAGGGATGCAGGCCGCCCTCGATGCGGAGCGTGATGCCCTGATAGACCGGTTTGCCGTCGGGGGCGGGCCCGAGTTCATAGGCGGGACGGAGGACGGTGACCTTGGCCAGGCCGTCGCGGACCCAGAGTTCGGCGATGTGGTAAATGGGAACCTTGTCGGCGTTTTCAGCGGTGAGCGGGCGGGCGCGGTCGCTGACCTTCCGGGCGACGTATTCGTAGACGCTCTTGCGAACGCCGGCGGGGAGGTTGATGGCAAACTCCGGCGACCGTCCGGCGATGACCGTGCCCTCGACGGGGTAACGGGTCGTGACCCAGTCGAGCGACAGAATCATCAGCTCGTCGATGGGCGGCGAGTTGGGGTTGGTCGAGGCGATCGAGCCCTTGATGGGCGGGTAGGAGTGATAGCCGGTGCAGCCCGGGGCCACAAGGGCGGCCAGGGCAAGCAGGCTCAGGCACCCCAGGGTGACCGGGCCAGAACGTCGGACGGCGCGGGCGGATGGGTTGGGTGATGTGGTCATGATGTGGACTCCTTTGGCCGCGCGACATTATTCCCCGGCGGTGCCCGGGTCGCGTTTTTCGGATCGCGTTTGGGCGGGGCGATCGGCCGCGCTTTGGCGGCCGGCCGGCCTGTTGATATCGACCAGTCGGGCGCACGAGCAACAGACACGGCACGGGCGGGTAAGAACGCATCCCTAGGATGACAAGCATCGAAGTCAGGCAGCACGGGCTGTCGGGCAGGTGGAGGACAAACCATCGCTCGCATCCCGGGCCGGCAGAGCGGAGCAAATGCAGATCCCCGACTTCAACCCGCACGATTCGCCGCTGGACCCGAACCCGCGCCGGTTCGTGCTCGGGATTTCGGGGGCGTCGGGCGCCTGGTATTCCATCCGTTTGCTCGAATTGCTCCTTGCGATGGGGCACGAGGTTCACCTGGTGGTGTCGGAGTATGGGCGTCGCCTGCTCTTCGACGAGGCGGACGTGCGGACCCTGGATTTCGAGAACCTGCTGCCGCATGTGGCGAAGGGGATGACCGCCGATGGCCCGCGGGCCCGCGAGCGCCGAGCGATGGAGGCTCGCCTGTTCATCCATCCGATCAAGGACGTCGGCGCGGTGATCGCGTCGGGGAGCTTTCTGCACGACGGGATGGTGGTGCTCCCGTGTTCGTCGGCGTCGTTGGGACAGTTGGCGACCGGGAGCGGGAGCAACCTGCTCTGCCGGGCGGCGATGGTGACGCTCAAGGAGCGGCGGACGCTGGTGGTGTGCCACCGCGAGATGCCGCTGAGCCTGATCGACCTCCGGAACATGGAGCAGTTAGCGCTGGCGGGTGCGGTGCTGTGCTCGCCGAACCCCGGGTTTTATCTCGGGCCGCGGGGCATCGGCGACGTTGTTGATTTCGTGGTTGGCAAGGTGCTGGACCTGCTCAGGGTGCCGCACGGGCTGATGACCAGGTGGGAGGATCACGTCAGCCGCGGGCACGAGGTTGAGGGGTAGGGCGAGTCTCGTTTCGTTCCGGGCACGGCATCGGGCGGATGGCTTCGGTGAGCCCGCGGGCGTGATTCTGACCCGGCGAGCGTGTGGCTTCACGCGACGGAGATGGATCGTCGGCGTACGTGGATGGAGCGGGCACGCGGGCCGGCCGATCGACTCCCGTCATCGCTCCTCTTCGTACGCATCGATCACGCGCTGGACGAGGGGATGGCGCACCACGTCGGAGCGATCGAGCGAAACGAAGCCGACGCCGGGGGCTTTGGCCAGACGCGCGGCGGCGTCGACGAGGCCCGATTCACGCGGCTCTTCAAGGTCGATCTGCGTCGTGTCGCCGGTCACGATCATCTTGCTCCCGTGCCCCATGCGCGTCAGGAACATCTTCATCTGGCCACGCGTCGCGTTCTGGGCCTCGTCGAGGATGATCACCGCGTTGTTGAGCGTTCGCCCGCGCATGAACGCCAGCGGCACGACCTCGACCACGTCGTTCTCCATGAAGCGGCGCACGGTCGCGAAGTCCATCATGTCGTGGAGCGCGTCGAGGAGCGGGCGCAGGTACGGGTTGACCTTGGCCTGCATGTCGCCGGGAAGGAAGCCGAGCTTCTCGCCCGCCTCGACCGCGGGGCGCGCCAGGATGACCTTGGCGACGCGCGAGGTCTTGAGCAGGTGAACGGCGGCGGCGACGGCGAGGTAGGTCTTGCCCGTGCCCGCCGGGCCGATCGAAAAGACCAGGTCGTGGTCGCGGATGGAATCGAGGTAGCGCTGCTGGTTGGCGGTCTTGGCGCGGATGAGCTTGCCGCGTGAGTAGACGTCGAGCGAGCCGTCCCAGGTCGCGGCCGAGTCGATGAACTGTCCGTCTTCTTCGGACACGTCGAGCCCGGGCACGGGGCGCCCCGCCTGGTCGCTGATGATGTCGAGCACGTCCTGGCGCGTGAGCGAGCGGGCGTCGACGGCGGCCTGGAGCAGGCGCTCGATGACACGCCGGGCGGCGGCGACGGCGTCGCGCGGGCCCTTGAGCTGGATCTCGCCGTCGCGCGACGAGACATGCACGCCCAGGGCCTCGCGGATGAGCTTCAGGTTCCGCTCGGCGGGCCCCAGGACGGGCACGCTTCGGTCGGTGGAGCGCTGGATTCGGATGGTTGTTTCCACGACAGTGGCTATGGTAGGGCCGGGCGGGAAAAGGTCGGCAGGCTCGAACGCCGACAGACAATGGCGTCGGTATCGCGAGGCAGTCGTCAAGGAGAGGCCATGGCACAGAAGCCCGTGATCGGGATCGACCTGGGCGGGACCAACATCCAGATCGGCGTGGTGGGCGAGGGCGGCAAGGTGCTGGGCACCGCGCGAAAGAAGACCAAGGCCGCGGACGGCATGGAGTCGGTCCTATCGCGCCTGGGCGAGGGCGTGATCGAGGCGTGCGCCGAGGCGAAGCTGTCCTTCAAAGAGGTCGCGGCGATCGGCATCGGCGCGCCCGGCGCGGTCGACCCGGTCAAGGGCGTTGTCCTAGAGGCGGTGAATCTCCGCTGGACCGACACGCCGCTGGCGAGCATCCTGACCAAGCGGCTGGGGGTGCCCACGTTCCTGGACAACGACGTCAACGTCGCGGTCTACGGCGAGAACAAGGTCGGCGCGGGCAAGAACGCCGGCGACCTCCTCGGCGTGTGGGTCGGGACCGGCATCGGGGGCGGGCTGATCCTCAACGGCGAGCTCTACTACGGCACGTTCATGACCGCCGGAGAGATCGGGCACACGATCCTGCTCCCCAACAACCCGCCGGGGCACCGCTCGCTGGAACACAACTGCTCGCGCACCGCCGTCGTCGACCGCCTCGTCAGACTCATCGAGAGCAACCACCCCAGCTCGCTCGCCTCGATGGTCGACGGCGATTTCGAACGCATCAAGTCCAAGGTCGTCGCCAAGGCCTACGAGGAGGGGGACGAGCTGACCGTCGAGGTGGTCGACGACGCCGCCAACTTCCTGGGGATCGCGGTCTCCAACGTCGTCACCCTGCTCTCGATCGGCAAGGTGGTGCTGGGCGGCGGGCTGACCGAGGCGATCGGGCAGCCCTTCGTCGACAAGGTGACGGAGAGCTGCCGCCGATTCGCGTTCCCCGACGTGTGCAAGAAGGTCGAGATCGTGGCGAGCAAGCTGCGCGACGACGCGGGCGTGATCGGGGCGGGGCTCATCGCGATGGAGAGAATGAAGAAGAAGTAGGCATCTTGCGTCGGGAGCAGGAGCGCGGCGGCGGGCGACGAGGCGGAGCGATGGACCGCAGCCCTCGAGCGTTGGAACCGCTCCGTTCCGACCGTCGGGCGCGGGCGCGACCGGATCGTCGCGCTCGCCCTGCCGCGTTCTTACCAAGACAACGCCCGGCGTGATTCACGCCCCGGCCATGACTCAGCTCTTGCGCTTCAGGTACCCGCCGGGGTTGAACGTCATCATGAACCGCTCGCGGCTCGCGTCGATCTCGAAGCGATCGTTCTCTCTCATGAAGTCCGCGATCGCTTCGAACGGCCCCGGGCCGGCGTCGGGCTCGTAGTCGGTCCACACCGGATGCCCGTTGATGTTCGAGTCTTCGACGATGAGATAGCAGCCGGGCGAAACCAACGACCAATACGCGCGGAGTTCCCCGAGCACGTGATCTCGCGAGTGCAGCGAATCGAGGATCACCATCACGCGATCGCCCGCGCGAGCGCGCTCGCGCACCCTCGCGATGACCGACTCGTCGATGGAAGAGCCGAGCAGGTACTCGATCCGCGGGTGGCGCGGCAAGTTCGGGCGATCGGCGATGTCGACCGAGACGATGCGCGATGTCTTGGCGCTGTCGCCCATCGCGTCGAAGAGGTGGGCCATGTAGAGGGTGGTGCCGCCGTGGGCCGTCCCGCACTCGATGACGAGCGTGGGCCGGGTCTGGTGGATGATCTCCTGATACACCCACAGGTCCAGCGGGCACTTCCACGCGGGAACGCCCATCCAGGTCGTGTGCCGCCACAACCCGGCGTAGTAATACGCCTCGTGGAAGGCGTCGACGCGCCGCGCGACTTCCTCGCGCGGGATCTTCGGATTTGGCCTGGCCTTGCCGCTCAATCTCGCTCCCCACGAGCAGGACGATGGCCGCGGATCGCGCGGTACACGCCCGAGCGCTTGAGTTCCGCGATCACACGGTAGGCGCGGCTGGCCCGGATGCGTCCGAGCTCTTCGCCCGGATCGGTCGCCGCGGGCCTGCGCAACTCCGCCTCATCATACTTCAACCGAGCGACGGCCCTGTAGATCGGGGTACGCTTGGCGAGCTGCACCAGCCGCCACGCGCGGGACCGCGTGAGTTCATCGAGCGTCATCTTGGACTCGATCCACTGGGGGGCCGGCTTGCAGAGCTCGCGCCGGCGTTCGTCGTTGTATCGCGCGAGCAGGTCCGGCAGACCGAAGTGGACAAAGAAGCCCTCGGGCCAGCGCGATCGCCTCGCATGCTCCTTCAGGCGGGCCCAGCCCTCGTCGCTCGCCAGGGCGTGGCGCAGGAGCGTGGAGGGGAGCGACGATCGGAGGTCATGAAACCCGCCCACGCCGAACGTCTCGTTGTGCCGGAGGGAGAAGAACGCATCGGCGGCCTCGCGCGCGGGGCGCGTGAGCGCCTCACGCAGGAGGTCGATGCATCCCGGGCGCATCTCGGCGGCGCACGGCGCGCGGCGGGCGATCCACTCCGTCGCGCTGGGGATCGCGTCCAGCACGCCGGCCTGGAAAAACCGGGTGTGCTTCTCGTACACCGCGTCCTCGCCCGGATTGGCCTGGCGGACGGCGCACGGCTTGCCGTCACGTTCCGAGTACCCCGTCACGCTTCCGCCGGGCGCGTTGCAGAGCATCTCGATGACCGCAACGTCGGACAGGAGTGAGGCGGTGAGCGGATCGTCGCTCCGCATGTTGGGCCCGAAGGCGTGCTTGCTGGTGTTCTCGGGCTGCTCGTTGATCGTTCGCTGCATCCCCAGGTAGACGCCGGCCAGGTGCGTTCCGGGCAGGAGATAGGCGAGGTTGTCCTGGATCGTGCCGCGCCAGCCGATATCGACGAGCACGTGCGCACGATCGCCCGCGCGGACGCCGCGGGATTCGAGGTAGCGAAGGAGCATCGCGCGTCGGCGATTCCGCGGCCGCTCCAGCAATCGCACGAACATCGGATCTCGGAGCAGCGCCGAGACGCGAGGGTCCTGCCACGGATACCGGATGGGGATGGCGGGGTCGATCGCGTGCCTGGCAAAGAGCGGGTCGGCGGCGAATCGCTCGACGCCGAGCGTCGCCAGGAGCTGGCTTGGAGACTGCGTCGAGTAGAGGTTCCAGACGCGCATCAGCTCGCGGGGCGAGACCTCCCGCAGCGACGGGAAAAACGTCGACAGCCGGCTGACCTCGATCACGCACTCCGCGGGCACGGGCAGACCCAGAAGCCGCCCGCCGGGGCACGCGCGAGCCATCGCGCGATGGACGGCGGCGAAGAACTCGCCCTCGCGCGTGCAGTAGTGGATCGTCCCAACGCCGCGCTTCCACGCCTCCTCCATCGCGGCCAGGATGAAGCCGGCAAAGAAGGGGGCCAGGCGCACGCCCAGCGTGTAGAGCGCGCGCTCGCGGGCGCTGAAGAGGTCGGGCGGCGTGAACCGATCCCCGAGCTCGCGCGAGAGCGACGCGACGTCAACCGAGCCACGCTCGAGGCGATCGCGGAATTGCGCGTGGTGCGCGGCCCGGATCGCCTCCTCGCGCGGATTGACGAAGTGGACCGCGCGAACACCCAGCGCCGTCGCCGCCGCCACATCGGAGTGCGGATGGTCGCCCACATGCACATGGGCCGACGGAGCGCGGCCGAGTTCCTGATGCAGATGGCGGAAGAGGCGCCCGGAGCGCTTGTTGAGATAGGGGTCGCAGGAAACAACCACGTCGTCGAGCTTGATGCCGGGCGCTCGGAGCGACAGCAGGCGGCGCATGAGCGGCGCGCCCATGTAGAAGTCGGAGAGCGCGACGACGCGATCGCCGCCAAGACCGGAGAGGACGCGCTGAAGCATCTCGTCGGCGTAGCTGACCTCGCACTCGCGCCCAAACTCGAACACCACGAGTTCGGCGGAGATCTCCGCCGGGCCGCGCGGCGTGCATTCGGGGCGGAGCACCTCGCTCACCCATCGCTCCATGACCTCTTCGATGCGGTATTCGTCGTCGAGCCCCTGCGCGCGGCGGGCGAGGGCGATGTCGTGCTCGGCCCGAACGCGGGCCTGCATCAGCTCGCGCGGCGAGTCGAAGGCCGGTCGCAGGTCGGCGTGCCGCCAGAGCCACAGGAACCGCGCGGTGGCCAGCTTGACCTCGTCGGGGTGGCAACGACGCCGAAGGATGGTGTCCCAGATGTCGGTCGTGACGAGGGTCGGCATGGATCAGTGCTGCTGGTTCGGCGGAGTCGGGGCGAAGTCCGGGCCGTAGCGCCGGCGCGCGTACCATCGATACACACCCGTCGTCTTGGACTGTTGGATGAGCTTGTACGAGCGGCTGTTCTTGATGCGTCCGAGGCGCGTCAGCGGGTCTTCCGCCGGGTTGACGCGATCCCAGCCCTCGCCGAAACGGAGGTGGGCCAGGGCGCGGTAGATCGCGGTTCGCTTGAGCGCCTGCACCGCCCGCCAGCTCCGCGAACCATCGATGAACGCCAGTTCGTGCTCGGCCTCGAGCCGCCGACGCATCGCCCGCTCGAGTTCCGCGGCGGCCTCGAGCTCCTGCGCCGTCGCCTCCCCGGGCATGGGCGCCGGCGCCCGCACCGGCGATCGGCGATACATGGGATCAAGCACACGATTCATCTCGCGGAACTCGGCGGCCCGATCCGTCAGGATCAGCTCCACCCCCGCGACGAACTGGGCGAAGCCGCGCTCCAGCGTGCGGGGCTTCATGTACTCCACGCCGAACGCCGACATCGACTCGCGCTTCGCGGGATCATCCAGGATCGACATGATCGCGCGGGCGATCGCCTCGGGGCGCTGGTCGGCCAGCAGGACGCCTCCCTCCGGCATGTCGTAGACGTTGTTCTCACGATGAATGTCGACCACGGGCAAACCAGCCGCCATCATCTCGAACGGGATGCGGCTCGGATTGCTCGAACTGATGCAGAGCCCGACCTGGCAGGTGTTGTAGAGCTCGTTGCACTGCTCGACGTTCACCAGGCCGAGGTTGGTGTGCTCGAACCAGGTGTTGGGCTTCTCGCGCGAGCCGTAGAGATACACCTTCACGTCGGGATGGTGGTGCTTGATGATGCCCATGGACTCAACGGAAAGCACCGGGCAGCGGCGCGGCTTTTCGGGCTGACAGATCACGCAGACCGCGCGTTCGCGCGGCTTGCCGAGCGGGCGGTACACCCTGCCGTCGGCGCAGAACTCAAAGAACGTGCCGTAGGAATCGAACTCGCGCCGCAGCTTGCTCGTGAGCCATCGTCCGATGGTGAGCGGCGTGAGCCCGAGGCGGAACGAATTCTCCGCGATCAGGTAGCCGTCGCCCATGGGCATGAACAGGGCCTCGAAATCCTGCACGAAGTAGGCCTTGCGCCGGACGGGCAGTCCGGCGACGAAGCGCGCCGTGTACCACGCGGTCGCGAACACCAGGTCGAAGTCGCCCTTGACGTGCCAGCCCAGATGGACGTTGGGGCACTCAAAGCCGAAGAACCCGCGCATCTGGTGAACGACGCCCTCGTACTCCGGAGAGCCGTGGGCGAAGGACTGATTGCCCTTGGTCTCGACGAAGACGTGGCACTCGTGACCGGCATCGATCAGGGCCTGGATGTTCTGGAAGATCGTGCGATGACCGCCCGACCCCTCGATCAGCGAGGGAACGATCCAGGCGATCCGCGACGGACGGCACGATGCGTGGGCGTGGGTGCTCATGCCTTTCGATGATTCTCCGCGGTGGTCTTCACGGCGGTTGCAAGTTCGTGCGAAGCATCCAGCCCCCGCAGCGCCGCCAGGGCGCGGGCAAAGGGCCCGCCGCGGTCTTTGGACGCCAACTCGATGATACGCTCGAGGCGCTCGGTGCGAAGCTCAAGGAGTTCGATGTCGGTGTTCAGCTTGCCCGTCAGGGCTCGCATTTCCTCGATCATGGCGTCCTTCTCCTGTATCGAAATCTGCAGGGCCTTGATCGCCGCAAGACGGTCGTGGTGCTCGCGCTGGCGGGCGGCCAGCTCGGCGCGCGAGGCTTCCAGGTCGCGGGTGAGCGCCGCCGCGATGCTCCGCGCGCGCTCGTGCTCGGCGTGTTGGCTCTCGATCTCCGACTCGCGCTGGCGCAGTTCCGCCCGAAGTTCGTCGGCCTGCTGCTGCAACTCGGCGACACGCGCTCGCAACCTCTGGTTTTCCTCGCCCTGGGCTTTGGCGGCCAGCGCGACCGCGCGCACCTCTCCGAGGATCGCCTCGCGCTCACGCTGCGCCTCGGCGAGCTGCGTCCGCACCGACTCGTGCTCGGCCCGCATGGTCGCCAGCGACGTCATCGCGCGGTGAATCTCTTCGACCCGCCGGCGGAGCTCCCCCTCCGCGGCCTTGCGCGCCTCCCCCTCCTGCGCCAGGGCCCTGGCCCGCTCGTTGAGCACATGCTCCCGCTCGCGATACTTCTGAATCTCCCCATCGCGGGCCGCGATCATCTCCGATTGCTGCTTGATCGCGCCCAGCCGCTCCACGGCCATCTCCGTCGCGCTCCGCAGTTCGCGCGTGAGACGCTCGACGGTGGCCTTCAGCTCGCGCGCCTCGCCCGTCCCCGCCCGCGCCTGCCCGCTCTGGAGACTTCGGATCATCGCGTCACGCTCGTCGATCATCGCCGACTGACGCTGAATGGCCTCCATGCGGTCCGTCGCCATCTTCTTGTGGTCGTCACGCTCGATGCACGCGAGCTCATACCGCGCCCGGAACTCGTAGAGCCCGGCCTTGTCGGCGATGTTCTGCGCGATGAGCCGCTGGTGGAGCGCATCCCCCTTCGGGAAGAGCACCCCGAGCCCCCACGAGTGCGGGAAGGAGAACGACGGGTGCTTCTTCGACACCTCATCCCAGAACTTCGCGGAGCCATAGCCCGTGCCGTCGGCCGTGTCGTGGAAGAGCATCACGCCGTTCGTGGCGAGTTTGGGGAGCCAAGTTTCAAAGTCGTGGGCGACGGCGTCATAGGTGTGGAAGCCGTCGATGTGAATGAGATCCGCCGAAGCGTCCTGGACGTGGGCCAGGGCCTCGTCAAAGGTCATGCGGAGCAAGCGCGTGTTCTCGCGGGCGAAGGAGGCGGCGATGGTATCGACGACGTTCTTGAAGACGTCCTCGCCGTAGGGCCCGGTGTGCCCGTCGCCCCGCCAGGTATCGACGCCGACGCACTCGCAGGGGATCTGGTGGTCGTGGACGGCCTGCAAGAACGCGAAGAAGCTGGTGCCCCAGTGGACGCCGAGTTCCACGAGTCTGCATGGGCGGAGAAACTTCACGAGGTCGTAGGCAAAGCCGCGATGCCCGACCCATGGGTAGACGCGCATCAGCGGGTGGAACTTGTCGGCCTCGAACGTCGGCGTGGAAATCGTCCACTCGCGCTGGAGGGGATGGCGGTCGCTCACGCGGCACCCTCCCGCGCCGCCGCCCCGACGGCCGCGAACGCGAAACCACGGAGCGGGTTGGTGAACAGGCCGTGGATCGGCTTGGCGGGGCTGATGGCGTTGACGGCGACGACGTTGTGGGCCCAGCACTGGATGGCGTGCCTGAGCGGGTCGTCGCCCTCCCCCACGCCGAACGTGATGGTGTATTGCCCCGGATGAAGGTCGGGCCAGCGATACTCCAGGCGAGCGTGATAGCGCCCGGGCTCGGGGAGATCGACCAGTCGGCCCGGCGTCGACGTGGTGTTGTCGCCGCAGACGTTCTTGCCAAATCGATCGACGACCATCGTGCCGAAAATGATCTGGGACTTGGGCCGGGCGGCACGGATCTGGATGTGGCAGGTGTACGGATCGCCCGGCTTGAGCGCCTGCGCCGCCCGCCCGTGCCGATCCGTCAGCGCCACGCGCTCGATGACCACCTCGCCCGCCCCCCCACGGTCGTCGGGCGCGACATCGACCCACGGCAGGGAGTCGTCGGCTTCCTCAACGCTCAGCGGCGGAACCGACTCTCCCGAAGATCCCGCCGGCTTGCGCCCGCGCGAGAACTCCTCCGTGTGCACCATCTTCGTATAGAACTCGATCGCCTCGGAGGGCGTGCCGTCGAACATCTGGCGTCCCTTGTGGAGCACGATCGCGCGATCGCACAGGGTGGCGACCGAATCCATCGAATGCGTAACGAGGATCTTGGTGGCGTGCGCCAGCTCGTCGCGCATGAATCGCATGCACTTCTGCTGGAAGAAGATGTCGCCGACCGCCAGCGCCTCGTCGACGATCAGAATGTCCGGGCGCACCTGCGCCGCCACCGCGAAGGCCAGGCGGACGAACATGCCGCTCGAGTAGGTCTTGACCGGCTGATCGATGAAATCGCCGATGTCGGCAAACTCTTCGATCGCGGGCATCAGGTCGCGGGCCTCTTGGCGCGAACGCCCGTGCAACGCCGCGGCCAGGTAAATGTTCTCCCGCCCGGTGAACTCGTGATTGAAACCCGCGCCGAGCTCAAGCAGGGCGCTGAGGCGGCCCTCGACGCGCACCTCGCCGGCGGTCGGGGCCAGGATTCCCGCGACCACCTGGAGCAGCGTGGACTTTCCCGAGCCGTTGCGCCCGATGATGCCCACCGTCTCGCCCCGCGCGACATTGAACGAGATGTCGCGCAGGGCCCAGAAATCCTGGAAGTACTGCCGCTTCCAGCGAAAGACCGCCTGCTTCAGCCGATCGACCGGGCGGGCGTAGATCTGATAGGCCTTGCTCAGATTGCGAACGGTAATCGCTGGCGCCCTTTCAGGCGCCTGTGCCGCATCACCCACGCCCGATCTCCGCAGCACGGAGGGCTTTTCCGTTGTGGAACTCGACATGCAACGGCCTCGGGGCTCGCCGGACCCAAACGACGGGCCCGGTCTGGATCACACCTGCCAGCAGGGTAGCGCGCTAGCCGCGGGCGATCCCCGTTTGGACCGGCTTCTGTGCGGGTATGTTGACCTTCAGGGGCGCATCCGGCGAGAGCGGCACGGGCACCTGCATCAGGCACGCGCCGCAGGAATCCTTGTACACCTCGGTGCGAAGGTGGAGCGCGGCTCCGTTCACGACGTTGATCCCGCTGACCTCGGGATGGGCCGCACGCCATTCGTCGAGCGCCCGCTTCACGCCTCCCTGGCCCGTGGCGTCGAACTGGCGGGCGAACTCGGACGAGTCGTGGCACAGAATGAAGCCGCCCGGGCGCATGGCGGGGTACCACAGATCCAGCTCACGCAGCGTGTGCTCGTAGATGTGCGACGAATCGATGATAAGAAGCTCCGGCGCCTTGCCGAGGTAGGCCTTGGCCAGCGTTGGCTGTTCGAGCGCGGCCGAATCGCTGCACACGACCTTGACGACCTCGTTCAGACGCGCGTTCTCGACCCATTTGCGGGTGAAATTGCACAGGGGCTCGCTGATGTCGATCGTGTAAAGCGCGTGCTTTCCACCGAGTCGCCGGAGCATGAAGCCCATCATCAGGGTCGAGTACCCCGCGTAATGCCCGAGCTGCACCACGGAAGTGATGCCGCTCCCCATGATCAGCGCCTGAATGAAGCTCAGGAACGGAACCTGGCACCCGCCCAAGTAGTCGTTGGCCTGCGAATCGTGGTACCACGACGCCAGCGTGTTCCACTCGTCGTCCGTGAGGAACGAATACACCGGCGGCACATAGTCGGCGGCGAACATGTGGTGCCACCAGAATCGCTGCGGGGCGTTGAGCGATTTGATCAGGGCTTGGATGCGGGTGCTCATGCCCAGAGAGTACCCCGGCCGGATCCGTCCGATCAAAATTCGTCCCACCTTCGGATTTCCCGGAGCCAGAGCCCTCAAACTCGGGTATGGTCGGCAACAGGCAATCGCGGAGTTCCGGGGATGGAATCCCCGGCACCCCTCCGAGCGCGGCACTGGGGTCGCGCGCCGACACATCCCGAGGCTCCCTTCCGAAAGGTTCGCCATGGCCCTGGATATCTCATCCGAACCAACCGCGGCTACCCCCGCCCTTTCGGCCCTTGACCTGGGCGACAAGCGTGAACTCCGCATCCTCCGTGAAGGACAGAGGAACACCGTCTGGGCTTTCGGGCGAGTCCGAAAGCTGTTCTTCGTCACCGGGCACGCCCGCTCCGGCACCAACTGGCTCGCCGCCCTGCTCATGCGGCACCCGTCCATCTACGTCGATGGCGAGTACTACTTCCAGGATCTGAAAGCCGGCTTCGACGCCTTCAGACGCGAACCCTACCACCGCGCCATCCGCGAGCCGGTCCGCACCGTCGCCGAGTCGTGCTTCCAAGACACCGTCCGCCTGTGCATCGCGGCCTGCTCGATCAACTTCCCCGACGCCGAGTGGGTCGGAGACCGCACCCCCCGACCGCTCGAAGTCTTTCTTCCGGGCGCCCCCCACTTTGTCATCATCCGCGACGGGCGAGACGTGCTCGTCAGCCTCTCCATCCTCGAGATCGCGGTGGGCGGCCCGGTCTTCCGAGAGTTCTCTCATTGCCCGGTGCTCCGCACCCTTCGAGAGGAATTCCTCAATGACAAGGAGTTCTTCAAAAAACACCCGCAACGACTGCTCAGCTCCGAGCCCTTCACCCGGGCCATCGCCCACCGCTGGGCCGCCCAGATCCGCCACGACTCTGAAACCATCGAAAAGATCCGGAGCGGCCAGATCGACGCCTCGGTCTTCTCGATCACCTATGAAGAACTCCACGCGGACCCCGAGGCACACCGCGCCCGCATGTACCAATTCCTCGGTCTTGATCCCTCCAAATCCCTGCCGCTGACGGTCGAATCAGAAACCCTCCCCGGTTTCCGCGGCGACAATCACGCCTCCGACCGGCGCAAGGGCGTTGTCGGCGACTGGCAGAACTATTTCACCGACACCGCGAAGACATGGTTCAAGCAGGCGGCGGGCGAGGCCCTCATCCGGGCGGGGTACGAGGCCTCGAACGACTGGTGAGACACGCTCCCGGTGCACGACAAAGAGATGCGTACCATCGGCGTCGCGCCCGCGCACGGCGCCATCACCGGGATCGCTGAAATGCCCATCGCCGTCTATAACGACCGCCCCGCGCCGATCCTCGCCCATCTGAATCCGGTTCGGATGGTCGCCACGCTCTGGTCACACCGCGGGCTGGCCCTTCAACTCGCCCGGCGCGACATCGAGGCCCGCTATCGCTCGCAACGCCTCGGCCTGCTCTGGGCCGTCATCAACCCCCTCATCCTCCTGGCCATCTACACCTTCGTGTTCGGCGTGATCTTCCCCAATCGCGTCGGCGGCTCGCACCAGGAGCACCTGGGTCTCTACGCGCTCAACGTCTTTCTGGGACTGGTCACCTTCGGCCTGTTCCGAGACCTTTTCAATCACGCGCCGGGGCTGGTCGTCGGCCACCGCAACTACGTCAAGCGCGTCGTCTTCCCCCTCGAAGTCCTCACCATCGCCGACCTCCTGTCGTGCCTCTTCAACATGCTCATCGGCGTGGTCGTGTGGCTGGTCGGCTACCTCGCCATCCAGCGTGACATCCCGCCCTTCGAGACCCTGCTCTACCCGGTGCTCATCCTCCCCGTTGCCCTGCTGGGGCTGGCCGCCAGCTGGTTCCTGTCGGCCCTCACCGTCTTTGTGCGCGACCTCTCCAACGCCGTCGAGATGATCTCGACCATGCTGTTTTTTCTCACTCCGATCTTCTACAACCTCAACAACGTGCCGCCGACGATGAGGCAGTTGCTCAGGTTCAATCCCCTGGCGCAGGCGGTCGAGGGGGCGCGGGCGGCGATGATCCGGGGCGAGCAGCCGGACTGGGCCAGTTGGTCGATCACGCTGATCGCGGCCGCCCTTGCGGCGGTCGCCGGTTTCGCGTTCTTCTCCAAGGCACGGCGCGCGTTCGCGGATGTTCTCTAGCAGGCATCAGCGCCGTCCCGCGTCGCCCAGGACGGCTTGCACGCGCTCCGCTTCCATTCACTCGCCGGCTTGATTTGTCCGGCCCTGCGCCTCGGCCGCGAGCGCCCTGACCGCCCCGGCGATACCTTCCACGGTGCGCGTCAGGCGCACGAAGTCGAGCGTCTCGATCGTGTCGCTAGGCTTGTGATAGTTGGGGTTGCGGAAGTTGGCGGTGTCCGTGACCATGACCGCCGGCACGCCCGCCAGGAGAAACGGGGCGTGGTCCGATCTCATCAGGTCGGGGAGCGGCACGGGCGAAAAATCGGCGCGGAACACCTTGATCCCCGGGGCGGACTCCATCATGGCCGCTTCCATCCGCTTGGTCAGGGGCTGGTGGGCCGAGGTCGTGACCAGCACAATGTTGTCGCCCACGGTCGACGGCTCGAACACGCCCTTGATTGCCGGGAAGGGCGATCTCTGGCTGCCCTCCTGGTCGCTGTAGAAGCCCAGCATTTCCAGGCTGAGCATGGCGACGATCTGCTCGTGGGCGCGCGCGCCGCCGGGCTTTGCGTCGTCGCGCCACCGGCGTACATACTCCGCGGAACCGATCAGGCCGACCTCCTCAAAGGTGAAGAGCACCAGACGGACCGTGCGATCGAGCGGCTCGCCCTTGAGCACCCGGGCGAGTTCCATGACGCCCGCAACTCCGCTGGCATCATCGTCGGCGCCGGGGCTCCTCGGCACGGCATCAAAGTGCGCGCTGACCAGCACCACCTCGTCGGGGAGCTTCCTGCCCTTGATCTCCACGATGATGTTGTTCGAAGTGACCGGCTCGTTGCTTGCTTCGGACTTGTCGTCCGGCCTGGCCGCGTCCTTGGGCTGGCCTTCCCTCCACTTGCGGGCGGGGATCGACCACTTCACTTCCTGCAGCACGGGCTCATACCCCAGGGCCTTGAGGCGGGCGACCAGCACCTCCTGAGCCTTGGCGAGCCCGTCGCGATCGAGCCTGGCCGACCGAGCTTCGGGAATCGCCCGAATCGCGTCCACCAGCGCGTGCTCATCGACCTTGGGAGGCTCCGCGGCACGGACAAGCACGGGAGCCGCGACCGCCACACACGCCACCCAGCCCGGGATCGCGAGAGGAGTCTTGACGTTCATGGCGAGATGGTACCGATCGCCGGAAGCTCACCGGCACCCGGCCAAGGACCGAATGCGAACGGGATCCTTCGTGGCGAGTTGACCTGAGGGCCGGGATCAGCGAGGATGCTCGCCCGCAACCGGTCGGCCGCCCGGCGCGACAGAGCCAGGGCGGGCGGCACGATGTCCGATCGCGAAGTGGCGGCCTCGGGTAACCTTGGTCAGTCACGGGCAACCGGGGTCAATCGGGCGGCGTAGGGTTTGGGCTCCGGTTTCGCGCAGGCGTGACGGAGCATCGAGGGCAACCAAGGCACGGTGCCCGCGGGCGGCAAGGCCGCGACGCGGCATCGGGCATGTCTGGAGTGTGATTGATGGCAGGTCGGACCAGCACGAGCGTCGGGATGGGCATCGCGATCACGGTCCTCAGCGTCCTGGCGCTGGGATTCTTCGTGCTCGCGACCGTGTTCTACGGCAAGTTCAACAAGGCGCAGGGCGAACTAAAGAGCCAGGCCGCCAACGTCGAGCAGTATGTCCGCGCCAGCGAACAGCAGCGCGACGACATCCGCCAGATGCTCGGGCCGGCCAAGAGCAAGAACAAATCGGTGGTGGGTTACCTGGCCGAATCGATGCAGACCGCGATGCAGCGGGTGACGGGCAACAAGAACGATTCGCCCGAGGCGTTGATCGAGAAGCTCTCGAAGGTGCCGGGCGCTGACGCCGCGTCGCTCCTGTCGCTGCTGGACGACCGCGGCGCCCGGATCAAGGCGCTCGAGGACCAGGTGGCCGGCGCCGAGGCGGCCCGCGCCGCCGCCCTGGCCGACAAGCAGGCCGAGGTCGATCGCGTCAAGGCCCTCGAAGAGCGTCACGCGGCGACCATCGCGGCGATCTCATCGCAGGTTGAAAGCTACAAGGCCGAGGTCGACACCTACCGCGACGGCACCAACAAGGCCCGCGCCGACATGGAAGCCCGTGTCTCGTCCCTCACGTCCGAGTTCGCCCAGCGCGAGCAGGAACTGAACTCCCGCATCTCCAAGCTCCAGGAAGAGAACCTCGTGGCGGCCGGGCAGATTGCCAAGCTCCGCGGCGAGCGGAACAAGGAGCTGTTCAAGGGGCGAGCGGAGGAGAGCCTGGTTGACGCGAAAGTCGTCGCCCTCAAGCCCTCCGAAAACGCCGTGGTGATCGGCATCGGGCGGGCCCAGCATGTTGACGTCGGGATGACCTTCGCGGTGTACGCGGACGCCGCGTCGATCAAGGCCGACCCGCAGACCGGCGAATACCCGCGCGGCAAGGCGAACATCGAGGTGATCTCGCTCTCGGACTCGACGGCGACCTGCCGCTTGCTGAGCGAGTCGAAGGGCAACCCCGTCGCCGTGGGCGATTCGGTGGCCAACGCGCTCTACGACCCGACCAAGACCTACTCCTTCCTGATCTACGGGAACTTCGACGTCAACAACGACGGGATCGCCACCCCGCTCGAGCAGTCCGACCTCCGGGCGCTCATCGAGGGCTGGGGGGGCAAGAGCGTCGAGGACCTCGGCGGCGATGTGGATTTCCTCGTGCTCGGCCAGCGCCCCGTGCTCCCGCCGCGCCCCGGCGCCGACGCCCCCATCGAGCTCCTGCAGGAATACATCCGTCTGTCGCGCATCGTGGAGCGGTACGACCAGTTGTACAAGCAAGCGATCGCGACCGGTCTGCCGGTGCTGAACGAGAATCGCCTGTACACGCTGATCGGTCGCGAGCGCGTCGGGCGCTAACGCGCCGCCCGGGGCCCGAGATGCCCAAGAAGCCCAAGCGTCCGATGCCCGCGTGGCTCCAGTCCGTCGCCGCCGCGGGCGTGCGCGTCGCCATGACCCTGCCTCTGGCGGCGGGGATCGGTCCCAGCCTGGCCATCGCCGACCGGCTCGGCCGCTGGTTCGGCGCCACGTCGTTCAACCGCAAGCGCCTCGACCGCGCCATCGAGCACCTGGGCTTCGCGTTTCCCGAGTGGTCGATCGAGGAACGCCGCGCCTGTGCGCTCGACGCCTACTCACACCTGTTCCAGCTCGCCGTCGAGGTCGCGTTCACGCCGCGGCTGGTGGGCGACGATAGCTGGCACGAGCACATCGAGATCGTGGGCATCGACCCGTCGACGCGGCAGGAGCCCGGCTCGGCCAAGGTGGCGCTGCAGCGCCTGATGGCCGGGCGCCCCGCGGTCATGATCACCGGTCACTGCGGCAACTGGGAGGTGCTGGGCTACACGCTCGCGGTGCTTGGGTTCCAGATCCACGCCCTGTACCGCCCCCTGGACAACCGGGCCCTGGACCGCTGGGTGCGCGAGGTGCGCCAGCGCAAGGGACTCGTCCTTCTCGACAAGTTCGGCGCCACCCAGAACCTGCCCCGCCTGCTCTCACAGGGGCACCCCGTGGCCTTCGTGGCGGACCAGAACGCGGGAGACAAGGGTCTCTTCGTGCCGTTCTTCGGTCGTCTCGCATCGACCTACAAGACCATCGGCCTTCTGGCGATGCAGCACGACGCGCCCGTGATCTGCGCGACGGCCCGGCGGCTCCACCCCTCCAACGCCCCGGGACGAACGATGCCCTACCGAATCGAGATCGCCGACGTCATCGAGCCGTCGGACTGGAAGAGCCAGCCCGACCCCTTGTTCTACATTACGGCCCGATATCGCCGAGCGATCGAACAAATGGTTCGAAGCGCGCCGGAACAATATCTCTGGATGCATCGCATCTGGAAGAGCCGCCCGCGCCACGAACGGGAGCACAAGCCCGTGCCCGCGGCCTTGGCGGGCAAGCTGCGGTCTCTGCCGTGGATGAGCCATGACGAGGTGGATCGCGTCATGGAGCAGAGCCGCCTTGAGTCCGGTGGAGCGTCGATCAACAGCACGGGCGCGGGGTGGCTCCCCCCCGCGGCCGGACCGGCGTGAGGCCGACCTGAGGATCGACCGTCACGCCCCGACCTAACCTTAGAGGAGGGCACGCATGCTGCTTCCAACGTCCGCGCAGGGGAATCACGACATGCCCGACTCGTCCGACATGGAGCACCAAGACGGATCCGACAACGGCGGGACCGGGCGCCTGGAAGGCGTGCGCGTGCTCATCGTCGACGACGATCGCGACGTGCTGGAGTCCATCGACGCCGCGTTCCAGGCCGAGGGCGCCCTGACGCAGGTGGCAAGCGACGGCAACGAGGCGGTGCGACTCTGCCACCAGGACCCGCCGGACCTGGTCATCCTTGACATGATGCTCCCCAAGCGGTCGGGATTCCTGGTTCTTGAGAAGATCAAGGGCACGGAGGACAGCCCGATGGTGATCATGGTGACCGCCAACGAGGGCCGGCGTCACCAGGCGTATGCCGAATCGCTCGGCGTCGATCGCTACATGCTCAAGCCCGTGCCGCTCGGGAAGCTGCTGGATGTCGCGGCCGAGCTGATCGACCAGGAACTCGACGACAGCGACGAGGAATAGCGCCACTCGCAGGGGGTTCGGTTGGCCAAGTCCAGACAACTTGCTCTGATGAAGGCGGGGCTATCGCCGGGCCAGGCCGCGCCCATCGGCACCAGGCGCGAGGTCCGCGAACTCCTGGCCCGCTTCAACACCGCCCCCGACGGCGCGGCGTCCAAGGGGATGGGGACCGAGCGTCTCTATGGCCCGGGCATGGTGATCGATCTTTCGACCAGCACGGAGGACGTGAACCAGGCGCTCGTGTCGGTCAACGAGGACGACATCGCCTGGCCGGTCCTGCTCCGCATCTGCAAAGACCTCAGGTGGAAGATGATTGACCTTGAAACAGGGCGATCATTCGGATAAACCAAGGGTTCTCGCGGGGTGGAGTCTGGCGGGCGTGATGCTCGGCCGACCAGGGAAGGTGAGCATGAGATCACAGACGACGTTGTCGCCGCGCCCGGGCCGCGCCTTCACGCTGATCGAGCTGTTGGTGGTGATCGCGGTGATCGCGCTCCTGATCGCGATCCTTCTCCCCGCGCTGGGCAAGGCCCGCGAGGCGGGTCGGCAGACCGTCTGCCTCACGCAGGTGAAGCAGCTCCAGCTCGGCTGGGAGCTGTACGCCGACGCCAACAAGGACGTGATCGTTCCCGGTCGTGCGCCCGATCGCGGCGGGGGCAAGGGCAATCCCGACAACTGGTACGAGATCGGCAATGGCCGAAAGTTCCGCCCCACCTGGATCTCGCGGATGGGTCAGTACGTCGGCATCTACCCCTTCTCCGAGCCCGCCGACGAAAGCCGGGCCGATTACAACAGGCAGGACTACGACAACAAGTTCTTTCAGTGCCCTGTCGTCGCGGATTGGAAGGACGAGCGGAACCACTGCTACGGCTACAACTACCTCTTTCTGGGCAACTCGCGCCTGACCAACAACAAATACCACGCGTTCCCCGTGCGTCGCGCCAAGATCCAGACCTTCGATCGCACCATCGTCGCCGCCGACAGCATCGGAACGGCGGCGTCATTCGCCGAAGCGGACCGCACCGCCTACGAGAACGACGGACGCGGTGACAGCTCCCTCGGCAACGAAGGATTCTCGCTCGATCCGCCGCGTCTCACCGCGGCCGGTGACCGGGCCTCGGACCCGTTCCGCAACGGCCCGCACGCCCGTCACTCCAAGAAAGTCAACGTCACCTTCGCCGACAACCACGCCAAGCTCATGTCCCTCGAAGAAATGGGGTACGCCCTCGAATCCAACGGCAAATTCGTCGATTCCGACGACAAGTCCCGCGTCAACAACAGCCTGTTCAGCGGCACCGGGGTCGATGACGACCCCCCGCCGATCCCGAAGTAGCATCGCGCCCCACCGCGCCCGTGGATTGACGTCCCGCCGTCGGCACGATCAACTGTGCCCATGAAGAAATACGCCGTCGGAGCTCTGGTCGCGGCCGTGGCGTTGGCGCTCGGGTGCGATCCGGGCCCCAAGGGCAAGTCGGGTTCGACCCGCCCGGCCGAGGCGGCCACGCCCGCCGAGTCCATCGCGGGCGCCGTCGCGTTGTTCAACGGCAAGAACCTTGCCGGTTGGACCCAGCGGGGCGGAAAGGCCGCGTACTTCGTTGAGGGCGACAGCATCGTCGGCGAGACCCGCCCCAAGACCCCCAACAGCTTCCTCTGCACCGATCGCGACTACTCGGACTTCATCCTCGAACTCGATTTCCAGATCGACCCCGAGGCCAACAGCGGCATCCAGATCCGCTCGCAGAGCCTCCCCGACTACAAGAACGGCGTGGTCCACGGCTACCAGGTCGAGATCGACCCCAGCGAGCGCGCTTACTCCGGCGGCATCTACGACGAAAGCCGTCGCGGATGGCTCTTTCCCCTCGATAAGAACCCGCAAGCTCGCGCCGCGTTCAGGCAGGGGGCGTGGAATCACTTCCGCATCGAGTGCCGCGGCGACCACATCCAGACCTGGCTCAATGGCGTCGCGTGCGCCGACCTTCACGACACCATGACCCCCAAAGGCTTCATAGCATTGCAGGTTCACAGCGTGGGTGACCACCAAGCCCCACTCCGCGTCCGCTGGAAAAACCTCATGCTGACCGACCTGACCGGCAAGTGACGGCGGGTGCAACCCGCACCAATCCGAAGATGCCCCATGTTTGTGTGTTGTAAGGATATCGGACCTGCAATACGGGACGGAGATCGTCGTTGTTCTTCATTGCACGCGCGGTAGGCTCGTCGGCACGGAAGAGCGCATTGACCCGGCCCGATGGGACGTTGGCTCATGCGCCTCGGCCATGATGGCTGTAGCCTGTCCGTGTTCTCGAGGTCTCAAGAAGGGGTATCTGAGCATGACTCGCCTTGGAACCATGATGTTTGCCGCCCGCCGTATCGCGCTTTCGCTCGCCCTCACGGCCGGGATCGCGGCGGGGCTCGGCGTGGTTGGCCCGTCCTCGGTCGCGCTCGCCCAAGGTGGCGGCGGAGGAGGACCCGGCGGGCGCGGCGGCCCGGGAGGATTCGGCGGGATGTTCGGTGGCGGCGGCGGCATGAATCTCCAGCCCACGCTGACCTCGCGCGACCTCGATCGCGCCGTCAAAATGCTGAACCTTGACAAGGATCAGGAGGACGCCGCCAAGGCCCTCCTCGAGGCCTATCAGCAGTCCTACACGAGCAAGGCCCAGCCCGTCCGCGACCGCATGGACAAAGCTCGCGAGGACTTCCGCGAAACACGCGACCCCTCCGTCTGGACCGAGGTCCGCAAGGAGACCGAAAAGTTCCGACCTGTCGGCGAGCAGTTGACCCAGACGTTCATGAACGACCTGAAGTCGATCCTGAACGAGCAGCAGGCGGCCAAGTTCCCCGGTTTCGAGCGGGCGCTCCGCCGCAACCAGACCATGAACCGCGGCCTGTTGTCCGGCGAACGCGTCGACCTGATCTCGCTCCTGGAAAAGCAGGACATCCCTGAGCAGTCTCGCGCCGAGATCGCCCCGCTGCTGGAGCAATACGAGGTCGACCTCGACCGCGAGTTGCAGGCCCGCACCAAGCTCTGGGAGGAACTGGCGCCCAAGATGGCGGACCTCATGCCCCAGATGTTCGGCGGCGGCGGCGCCCCCAAGGAACTCCAGGACATCATGGACAAAGGCCGCGACGCGGGGATGCGAGTCCGCGATGTGAACCGGCGCTATGCCCGCCAGATCTCCGGCCTGCTCCCGGAGTCGTCCAAGGCCGTCTTCGATGCCGAGTTCGAGAAAGAGAGCTACCCGATGGCGTTCCGCGATACGCGGATCTCGCGCCAGCTGGCGGCGGTCAAGGGCTTTGCCGACCTCACGCCGGAGCAGAAGGATTCGATCGCGCAGCTCAGCGACACGTTTACCAGAGAGAACGAGTCACTGACCCGCCAGCTGATCGAGGCCACGGACAAGATGGAATCGACCGTCACCGCCGACCAGCTCATGGCGATGTTCCGCCCGGGCGGGAATGATGATTCGCCGGTCGGTCAGATCAACCGCAAGCGTCGTGATCTGAACCAGAGCACCCAGGACAAGCTCGAGGCGATCCTGACGCCCGAGCAGATCAAGCGCCTGCCGCAGGACGATCGCGGACGCGGCGTCCCGGGCGGAGACACCCAGGGCCAAGGCCGGCGGGGTCGTCGCGGCAACAACGCCAACGACGGCGGCGGTGACGCCCCACCGCCCGCGCCGCGCCGTCTGAACTGAGTCAGACCCACCAACCAGGCCGGTTCACCACCGCCGGAATCGAAGCCCACCACCAACCAAGGGGAGGGTCGGCGATGGCTGTCCCGTCGGCCCGACGGTCGTGCCCACCGTGGAATCTGACCGATGGGGCTGATTCACCATAATCTTTTTATCCAATTGTGACGGACCCGCAACGCGAACGCATCTCGGTGGAACACCGGGGCTTCTTCGCCGCCGCGAGGCGTGTGCGCCCGGGTCGCCGCGGGAGTTCTTCTTTGGGTTCGAGATCGGAAAGGAATCACCGTCATGAGCACCCGCCGTTCGATCGTCGCATCCATCCTGGCGTTCGCGGGATCGACCATGCCCTCGGCGGGTCTGATCGTGGGCACGGCGGCCGCGCTGGCCCCGATCAGCGTGGCGTCGGCCCAGTTCGGCTTCCGCGGGCCGGGCTCGGGGTCGTGGCAGTCGGACGCGACGATCAACAGCCGATCGCTCGACCGGTACATGAAGGTGCTTGGTCTTGACGACGACCAGAAGGCGGCGGCCAAGGCGCTCCTTGAGGGCTACCAAGAGGCGGAGCGTCAGCACAACAACGCGATCCGTGACGCCTTCAGGGGCGAGCAGGTTCAGATCGACACGAACGGCGCTGGCAAGAACGACGCCGACAAGTCCAGGGCTCAGCGCCGGGCCGTGACGCGCTCCGGCGGGCCGGGCGGTGGCCAGGACGGCGGGCACTTCCGGGGCCCGGACCCTGAGGCGATCGCGAAGTTTGAGGCCGCCGCCAAAGCGACGGCGGAGAAGAAGGAGCAGTTCTTTGCCGACCTCAGGACGCTGCTGACGCCGGCGCAGGAAGGGAATTGGACGAAGCTGGAGCGGCTGGCGAGGCGGGACTCGGGGCTGCGGTTCGCGTCGGTGTCCGGGGCGGGCGTCGATCTGGTCACCATGGTCGACAAGCTCAACCTGCCGAGCGACGCGGCGGCCCAGGTGCAACCGTTGCTGGACCAGTACGAGTCCGAAATGGATGTGCTGCTGACCCAGAAGAGCAAGGCACAGGCCGAGTTCAAGCCCGGCGATGGCCCCGACATGAACGCCCTCAAAGCGATGATGGACAAGCAGCACGAAGCGGGGCTGAAGATCCGCGACCTGAACCGCACGTTCGCCAGCAAGATCGCCGGGATGCTCCCGGCGGAGTACCAGACCAAGCTCACCGAGAATTTCAGGCTGGCGAGCTTCAAGAAGGCGTACCGCGACGGGAAGGCCGACAAGCTGCTGAGCAACGCGGAGAAACTGGCGAGCCTTGATAGCGCCCAGAAGGACAAGCTGTCGCGGATTCGCGAGCAATACGCCAAGGAACGAAGGGCGGCGAACGACAGGTACGCCGACGCGATCGAGAAGGCGGAGAACGACGGGATGCGATCGGGGGTCATGAGCTTTGGCCCGCTCGGCGGGAACGAGCCCAAGGAGCTGGCCGACGCCAAGGCGGCGCGCAGGGAATTGGACAACAAATACGTTGATCAGATCAACGCCGTGCTCACCGACCAGCAGCGGGCCGAGATGCCGGCCCTGCCCCAATCGACGGGTGTGGCGAGTTTCGTCATCGACGACGGGAACGGCGGTCAGATCGAACACTCGGTGGAGCTCGACCCCGAAGACATGATGATCGACGCCGAAGACGGCGAGGGCGGGGGCGCGATCATGATCATGGAAGCCCACGACGACGGGAATGGCAACGCGAGCAGCACTGTCATCACGGGCGGCGCTCCGCTGGTGGCCCCACCCCCCCCGGCCAAAAAGCCCGACTGAAATCTGAGGAATCGGCAATGCACACGCCGCCGTATCGTTCAGCCTGTACGGACGAAACGGCCCGGGCGCGGTAGGCTCGCGCATTGAGCGCCGAGAATCGACGCCCCGGGGAATGTCGTCCAAGGACGGTCAAGCGCGGCATGGCAAGCGAATCACTCAACGGCACAGCTTCGGCGTCGCTCCTGGAGCGCTCGCCGCAGGTCGATCTCGGCGTCGCGTCGGTGATCAGCGCCGAGCAGGCGATCCGCCTCCGCGCGGTCCCCTACGCCGTCGAGAGCGGACGCGTGCTGGTCGCGATGATGGACCCCGCGGACTTCGACGCGGCGGACGAGATCGCGGCCCACGCGCGCAAGCCCGTCACGCCCATCGGAGCCCGGCGCGAGGTCTTCGACGAGATGATCCGCACCGCGTACTCCATTACCGCGGCGCAGATGGCGGCGAGGCTCGGCGGGCAGACCGACGCGGACGAACTGGTCAACAACCTCGAGGCGGTGGAGGCGGCGGACCTGCACCGCATGGCCGAGCAGCCGTCGCTCATCAACCTCGTCAACCTGATCGTGCTGGAAGGAATCCGCGCCCGCGCGTCGGACATCCATATCGAACCCTTCGAGAAGAAGCTGTCGGTGAAGTACCGGATCGACGGCGTGCTCATCGAGCAGCAGCCGCCGCCCAAGAACCTGCAGCCGGCGATCACCAGCCGCGTGAAGATCATGGCGGGCATGAACATCGCCGAGCGCTACGCGCCCCAGGACGGGCACATCACGCTGCGCTACGAGGGGCGCAAGATCGACATCCGCGTATCGACGGTGCCAACGCTGTACGGCGAGTCGGTCGTGCTCCGAATCCTCGACAAGGAGTCCGTCAAGCTCGACCTCGAAGCGCTGGGCATGCGCAAGGCCGACCGCGACGAGATGGATCGCCTGGTCGCGATCCCGCACGGCATGGTGCTCGTCACCGGGCCGACCGGCTCGGGCAACACGACCACCCTCTACGCCGCCCTGACCAAGATCAGCGACCCGACCAAGAAGGTCCTGACGATCGAGGACCCCGTCGAGTACGAACTCTCGGGCGTGAACCAGATCCCCGTCAACCCCAAGCGCGGCCTGTCGTTCGCGACCGGGCTCCGCTCGATCCTGCGCCAGGACCCGGACGTCATCATGGTCGGCGAAATCCGCGACGGGGAGACGGCCGAGATCGCGGTCCGCGCGGCGCTCACCGGCCACCTCATCTTCTCCACCCTTCACACGAACAACGCCGTCAGCGCGGTGGGACGACTCCTGGACATGAAGGTCGAGCCATTCCTGCTCGCAAGCGTGCTCGAGGGAATTCTTGGTCAGCGGCTGGGGCGTCGTCTGTGCCAGGCGTGCAAGACGCCGGTTCCACTGGCGGAAGAGGTGAGGCACCGTCTGCTCCCCAGCGAGCGCGAGCTGTTCCCGGGATTGATGGCGTATCGCGGCGCGGGGTGCGACGAGTGCGACGGCTCGGGCTTCAAGCGTCGCCTGGGGTTCTATGAGCTGGTGAGCGTCACGCCGCAGATGCGTGCCGCGATCGGCCAGCGCCTCAGCTCGCAGGAGCTCCTCAAGACGGCGGGCCCGGGGTATCAGTCGATGCGTCGTGACGGCCTGGCCAAGGCCGCCGCGGGGTTGACGGGCGTGTCGGAAGTTCTGCGCGCCACGCAGGACACCGAGAGCGAGATGGCGGCTTCGGAGACCCTGCACTGATGCCGACGTTCCGCTACCAATCCGCCGGTTCGACCGCCACCGCAACGATCGACGCACCGGACCGCGCCAGCGCCGTGCGTGAGCTGGTCCGTCGCGGCGTCACGCCGACGAAGGTGGAGATGGATGCCGGACTCGCCGGCCCGCGCGCCACTCCCGGCGTGCGAGCGCTCGGCCCGGGCGCGCCGCCCGCGGACATCGCGTTGACGGGCGGCCAGGTCACGACCGGGATCACCGACGCCGCGACCGCCGCCGGCTTCATCGCGCGTGGCACGATGTCGCGCGCGGAGATGGCCACGTTCATCCGCGAACTCGCCACCGCCGTCCAAGCGGGTCTCCCGCTGGTGCAGGCGCTGCGCACCATCGCCAAGCAGGGGCGCTCCGATCGCCAGCGCGTCATGCTCGCCCGGATCATCGAAGAGGTCGAGCACGGCAAGTCGCTGGGCGATGCGATGGCGGCCCAGGGGCGGAGCTTCAGCGAGCTGACGGTGAACCTCGTGCGCGCGGGCGAGGCGTCGGGCAAGCTCGACGAGGTGCTGACCCAGGCCGCGGACCTGCTCGATCGCGACGTGAAGCTGCGTCGGAGCGTGACGGCGGCGACGCTGTACCCGGCGATCCTTGGGGTTCTCATCGTCGTGGCGGTGATCGTCGTGGTGACGTTCATCGTGCCGAAGATTCTGAAGTCGATCGCGGGGCAGGTGGTGCATCTGCCCTGGCCGACGCGGGTGGTGCAGGGCGTCGCGGGCTTCTTCGCGGATTGGTGGTGGCTGATCATCCCGGCGGTCTTGGTGGGCTTCCTCGTGACGGTGCGGACATTCCGCAAGCCCGGGCCGCGGATGTGGCTGGACACGCACCTGCTGGGCGTGCCGATCCTGGGGCGCCTGCTGCGCGACGTGGCGGTCGCGCGGTTCACGCGCACGCTGGGGACGCTGGTGTCGGCGGGGATCCCGGCGGTGGCGGCGCTGCGCGTGACCAAGGGCACGCTGGGCAACAAGGCGATGGAGCGAGTGATCGACGATGTGTGCGATCAGGTTTCGGCCGGCCGGACGATCGCGGACCCGATGGAAAAGAGCGGCTACTTCCCGCCCATGCTGGTGCAGATCGTGAACATGGGCGAGCGGTCCGGGCGTCTGGACAAGCTGCTGAACCAGGCCGCGGGCGCATTCGAGGACCGGACCGAGACGAGCGTGAAACTGTTCACGACGGCCTTGCCGCCGCTGTTGGTGGTGATGCTGGCGTGCGTGGTGGGATTCGTGGTGCTTTCGATTCTCCTGCCGCTCCTTGAGCTGCAGGAAGCGGTGAGGTAACAGCATGGGCCATTCATCAAAGCAACGGGGCGACGGCCGCGGAACGAACCGGCGGCGGGGATTCACGATCATCGAAGTGATCGTGATCGTGGTGATCCTCGGCGTGATCGCGGCGCTGATCGCGCCGCGCCTCTTCTCGCGCGTTGGGCAGTCGAAGCAGGCGGTGGCGGCGGCGAACGCGGCGTCGCTGGCCGGAGCCGTGAAATCCTTCATGATCGATCATGGCAAGCCGGAGGCTGGCGCGACGATCTCCATCCTGTGGGAGCGCCCGGCGAACATCCCCGAGGACAAGTGGGAGCCGTACGTCGACAACGCCGACGTGCTGAAGGACCCGTGGGACCGCCCGTTCCTGCTCGTGATCCCCGGCACCAAGAACGTGGACTTCGACATCGTGAGCTACGGCGCCGACGGGCAGCCCGGCGGCACGGGCGAGGACGCCGACATCATCAAGCCGTGAGTCTCCTTGTTCTTCGCGTCTCTGCGACCCCGTGATTCCCCCCACGCGAATTCACTTCTCCCGGTCCGCATCTCCGATCGCGTCTCAGGATCACCCATGACCACCCGCCGCGTCCAACTTCGCCCCGCCTTCACGATGATCGAACTCATCGTCGTGATCGTCATGCTGGGCGTGCTGGCCGGCGCGGTAATCCCGCGGATGACGCGGCGATCGGATCGCGAGGCCGAGCAGAACGTCCGCGTGCTGGCGGACCTCTTCTCCACGGCCGCGGCCCGCTCGGCGATCGCGGGGCAGCACGTCGCGCTCTGGTACGACGCCTCGGGCGACGGCCGGATGTGGATGGAAACCTCCCGGGCGGCCAGCGCCTCGGACTTTGAGTCCAATCCCGTGTGGGCCGTCGACCCCATCATCTCAGAACAACGGGCGGACCGGTTGACGTTCGTCTCGGGCTCGCTCGACGGGCGAACGCTCGACACGCGGAAGTGGACGATCGAGATGGTCCCGGGGCAAGAGCGCGGCATGGCGGTGGCGACGTTCCGCGACCGCGAGGGAACCCGCACATGGTCGATCGTTCTTCCGCCCGGCTCGCTCCGAGCGCAGGTCTTGGAAGGCGAAACGCCGCGGGATGACAGCATCGACCTTGACGCGAGCGGGATGGGGGAGGTGTCGTGGTGACGACGCGAACCAACTTCCGTGTTGCCGCGGCGGGGAGGTTGATCGCCCCGCGGATGATCGCGCTGGCTCGGGCCCGCGCCCCCGGGCCGGGTCACGCCGTTCCGCCGACCGGAACCGTTCGTCGCGGGAGTATTCTGGTCGATGTGATCGTGGGCTCGGTGATCCTGGGGCTGGCGCTGACGGCGATGATCGGTCTGGTGGGGCGTGCGATCTCGGAGCAGAACGGCGGCGAGCAGCTGCAAACCGCGGCGATGCTGATCGACGAGCAACTGGCCCTGGTGCTGGCGCGCGGACCCGACAACTATGCGTCACGCTACGACACGCAGGGCCAGTGCGACGCGCCGTTCGATCAATACCGATATCAGCTCGACATCCAGGAGCAGGGCGGCGCTCGCCCGTATTTCGTGAGGGCGACCGTGTTCTGGGAGGCCGGCGGAAAGACGCGCTCGGCGAGCGTTGAAACGCTGATCGCGCCGCGCCCAGGAGAGGTCGAGGACCGGACACTCGAACAGAACGTGACGCGCACGCCATGAGCGCGGCACTCCACCAGTCAGCAGACACGCGAGAGCATCGCAACCAGAGAACCCGGAGAACGAGCGAGGCACAGGGAAGAGCAACGAAGCGAAGGAACCAGACGCGGCGGGCAGGAGCGATTCAACGCCGATCTCGGCAGACCACCATGACACGGCGCCCATCAACAACCCGGGCCTTCACGATCGTCGAGCTGGTCGTCGCGCTGCTCGTGGGCGTGATCGTCGCCGGCGCGACGACGACCGCGTTGTCGCAGTTTTCCAAGAGCAAGTCTCGGGCCACGGCCCGCCAGGAGGCGTTTGCCCGGGCCGAAGCCGCGGCGTCGCTCATCGCGACCGACATCATCGAGGCCGCCCGAGATCAGGATCCGACGTTTACCCGCCTGGCGATCACCGACGGCGGGGAGTTCGGGCAGGGAGCCCGCGACTCGATCCTGCTCCTCGTGCGTTCGATGCGGATCCAGTCCCGTGACCCGAGCATCGCCAGCGGCGGCGAAGGGGAGGTCCAGTACCGCATCGACGGCCCGAGCGACCGCCCCTCCCTGTGGCGACGCACCGACGCTCCGGCCGACGAGTACCTCGACGCGGGCGGCATGGCCCGCCCCGCCGTTCCGGGGGTGATCGAGCTCTCGATCGAGGCCGACGACGGGACGCGATGGGCGCCGGCGTGGGACAGCGACGCCGATGGTGTGCCGTACGCCGTGCGGATCACGGTCACCGCGACCTCGGACGACAAGGCCGCTCGCGCGACGGCGCGGCGAACGGTGGCCCTCGATCGCACCCCCGCACCGATCACGCCACCGACCGAGGACACCACGACCGGCGGCACCACCGGCGCCACGGGGGGTGGAGGATGAACCTTTCTGCTCTGAACGCATTCCCGGCGAGCCGGCGGCGCGCCTTTGCCACCATGCTGGTGCTGTGGGTCGTGGCGATCGGCGCGGTGATGCTGGCGGCGGTCCAGGCCGCTTCATTTCGCCAGGCGGCGGCGGGGCGCGAGGAGCTCGCGCGCGTCCGCGCCCACTGGGCGGCCCGCGCGGCGCTCGAGAATGTTCTCGCGAGCATCGATGCGAGCACCCAGAACCCCGACACCGGCAATGCCTACGCCATCACCGACGACATCACGCAGGTCAGCGAGGGACGGCTCGACGGCTCGTTCTTCCGCGTGTCGTGGACCGACAACGGGCAAGAGCGGTTCGGGGCGATCGACGAGCACTCGAAGCTCAACGTCAACCTGCTGACCAAGGACGAGCTGATGCTCCTCCCCAACATGTCGGAGGACATCGCCGACAGCATCCTGGACTGGATCGACAGCGACGACGACACGCGCCCGCTGGGAGCGGAGGTCGGGTATTACCTCACGCAGCCGGGCGCGGCCGTCCCGCGGAACGCGTACATCCGCTCCATCGCGGAGCTCGAGTTGATCAGCGGCGTGACGCCCGAGCTGGTGCGCGGCGAGGATTGGAATCTGAACGGGCGACTGGACCCCAACGAGAACGATGGCAACGCGTCCTGGCCGCCCGACAACGCGGACGGCCGGCTCGACGCGGGCTGGTCGGCGATCCTGACGGCCTCGAGCGTCGACGGCGGGCTGGCGGAGTCCGGGCAGGAGCGTCTCAACCTGGCCGTCGCGACGGCCGACGAGGTCGCGCAGCGGATCAACGTGACCCCGACCCAGGCCGACGCGATCGTGGCGTACGGCGCTAGCTCGAATGCGGTCATGAGCGATTTCATCCGTCGCGACCTGGACCAGCTGGGGTCCACGGGCCAGCAGGGCGGCACGGGCGGCGCGCGGATCGAGCCCTTGACCACCGACCAGCAGGCGGCCCTGTTCGCCGAGGCCAAGATCGATGCCTCGGCCGCCACGTCGGCGTCGTCCGCGTCCACGTCAACGAGCGGCGGCACGACCGCCACGGCCGTCTCACTTCCGGGCAAGCTGAACATCAACACCTGCAAGGCCGAGACATTGCAGTATCTGACCGACATCGACCCGGCGACGGCGGACGCCATCATCGCGGAGCGTGAAGCCCGCCCCAAGGGCTTCACGTCGATCGTGGACCTTCTCGACGTCCCGGGCATGACGCGCAACCGTCTGTCGCGCATCGCCAACGTGCTGGACGTGCGGTCGAACGTCTACCGCGTGGACTGCCGCGGGCGAGATGCCCAGACCGGCGTCGAGTGTGAGCTCATCGTCACCATCAATCGTTCGACCCTTCCCGCGACCATCACCGAGATCCGAAGCCGCTGAGAACCGCATGGCGACCACGACACCCAACACCGACGTCCAACGCCTGGGAGCGCTCTTTGAGCTTGGCCTGGTCGTGGCCGAGCGTACGGCGCGCGGCGTGCGCGTGATCGAGGCCCGCCCCCTGACCTCGATCGGCGATCTGCCCGCGGCGCTGGCGCAGCACCGCGTGGAGCACCTGGTGCGCGTGCTCCCGGCCTCGGACACCGTGTGCCGATCGGCCCGGGTCGAGCAAGACCAGACCGCGGAGCTGCTCTCGGCGCTGGCGCTCCTGGGCGAGGCGTCGCTTCCGGAGGAAGCCCCGCCGCATCGACGCGCCGGGGGCCTGGTGCCCGATCTCTCGGGCGACGGGAAGCGCGGGGCGATCTTCACCGCGTGGATCACGCCTCCGCCCGAGGAGCCCGACCTCCCGGTGCGCGACGAGACGTTTATCGCGTCGACGGCGGCCCTGGCGATGCTCCGCGCGCCGTCGGGGCTGGCGGTGCTCTGCGATCGCGCGGGTGTGAGCGTCGTCGCCTCCGGACCCGATCGACTCGCCGCCCGGGCGATCGTGGAGGATCCGACCAATCACACCGCGATCGCGGCCCGTATCTCCGAGACCTGCCGCGCTGTCGGCGCCACCCCGGTCAGCGAAGTGATCGACTCACACGCAAGGCTGCGCCTCGACGCGGCGTCTCGTGCGGCGTTGGCCTCACGCGTCGAGGGGCTGATTCCCGAGCAGCGCTGGCTCGACCAGTTCGGCGTCGCGGTGGGCGCGGCGCTGGCGGCGCTCGCCCCCGAAGCGACCACGCGTTCGCTCGCGCAGCTTCGCGACGAGCCGCCGGCGGAGCATCGCGGAGCGGCGGAGAGGTTCGTCGAATGGATCTCCGCTCCGAGGAACACGATCATCACCGGGGTGGTGGCGGCGGCGCTGATGGTGCTCGCCCCGCTGGGCTTGGCGGCGGCCCGGAGCGCGGTGCTCAGGAGCAAGTCGGCGAATCTGCGCGAGGTTGACGAGCAGAGAGCGGCGCTCTCGAAACAGGCGGCGATGTACGGCCAATTGGAAACAATGCGATGGCCCATGACCAAGCTGCTGGGCGACATTTCCGCCGCCACGCCGCAGGGAATCATCCTCGAGAATCTCCGTCTCTCGCCCGAGCAGGGCATGGTGCTCAAGGGCACCGCCGACAGCCCGGAGGTTCTGGGCAAGCTGCAATCGCACCTGAACCAGACCGGCCTGTTCGACAAGCTGAAGATCGACCGGGCCGAGTCATCGGCGTCGGGCGTGTCATTCGACCTTTCCGCGGCCGTTCTGAACCCGTCGATCTACGTCAAGCCCGTCGAGGACTTCGCGGAGATGCCGCTGGCGGTCCGGCTCTATGGCGAGGCGGCGAGGAACGCGCCGATCGTCGCCGAGGGATCGGGATCCTCTGACCGCTCCCGCGAGGGCGGGAACGGACGGAACGGGTCGCGCGAGAGCGGGCGTGAGAGCTCGCGGAGTTCGACGCGCGAGAGCCCGCGCGACCCGCGCTCGCCCGCGCCCGCGGATGCCTCGCGCTCCTCGCGCCCGACCTCGGGCGGCGGCCTTCCCAGTCTCGCGGACATCCCGCCCGAGCTGACGGACTCCCAGATCGGCGCGATGGACCGCGTGACCGCCATGAAGGAGATGGTGTCGCGTCGGCGAGCCTCGGCGGTGCAGGGGATCGATCCGGGCGTCAAGTCTCGACTGGACACCGAGGTGACCAAGCTGCAGGATCGCATGAAGTCCGCCGGCGGCGGGGGGTCCACATGAACACGGTCGCCCGTTTCAATTCGCTCCCACGCGCCGCCCGATGGCTCGTGGCCTTCGGCGCCGGGCTCGGGGCATACTTCCTCGTGGTCGAGCCGGCGATGGACGCGACGCTCCGCCTGAACAACGCATCGGACACGCTCCAGGCGCACCTCCGCGGCGCCTCGTCGTCGGACCGGGGATTCCTCAGCGCGCTCGGCCAGGTCGAGAGCGGCGTGCAGCGCTTCGGTCCGGTCAATCTCCCCGCCGAATCCGCCGCGGGCTCCGAGGCCTTCAACCGGCGCGTCGCGGAAATCCTGAAGGATCGAGGCGTGCGCGAGAGCGCGACCAGTGATCGTGAAGTTCCGATCGCCTCCGGGCCCTTGGCGCAGGCCTATGCCGCCGACAACCTGCGCCTCGATCGGCTGGTGAAGGATGTACGCTTCGAATCAAGCCCGGAGACGGTGGCGAAGATCATCGCGGACTTCGAACGAGCGCCCGAGGTCGTCGCGGTGTCGAACATCCAGATCACCAAGCTCCAGTCGGGTCGCAACGTGCCGGCGGGCACGGTCCGCGCCGCCATCACGGTCGAGTCGTGGAAGCTCTCCAGAAAGGGCCGATCCAAGTGAGCCCTGTTCGTCCACAACACGTTTCCATCCAAACGCTCTGGGCGCGCCTCTCTCGCGCGGGCAAGGTCGGCCTGGCGATCATCGCCGCGGCGATCATCGTGCTCGCCTTCCCGGTCTCGGCGATGATCGGATCGCTGCTCACGCCCGCGGCGTCGCCGACGGGAGCGCAGGACTCCAAGCGTCAAGAGATGCTGAAGAAGTTCGAGGAGTCGAGCGAACGATCGCTGGCTCAGACCAACGGGCGGTCCTTGTTTGTGATCCCCGCCGCGCCGCGTCCGCCGCGGAACGATCCGCCGCCGACCCCGACGGACACGACGCCTCACCCGCCCTCGTCCTACGGAGGACCGGCGATCGCGGCGATCATCAACGACACGGTGTGGTTCAGCGATGGCACGCGTCTGAAGCCCGGCGAGAACGCGGACAAGCCGCTGTCGGTCGTCAGGCTTGATCCGCCTTGGGGCGCGACGGTGAGATACCGCGGCGTCGACTTCTCCGTGACGCTCTTTGAGCGTGACAAGACGGTGATTCCGCCACCCCCACCGCCGCCCAAGGCCGAGCAAGCCAAGCCCGCCGACGCCCCGCCCGCGTCGAGCACGCCTTCCGAAGCCAAGCCGGGCGAAGCGCCCGATACCAAGCCGGAAAGCAAGCCGGGATCCGCTCCGGACGGCAAGCCTGAAACGAAGCCAGAATCTGGCCCGGCTCCCGCACCGGGTGCCAATCCACCATCCGCACCTGAGAACCCCGCAATCCCGCAGGCGCCGCGCACCTCGGGCGTTCAGCAAGTAGGAAACCCATGAAGTCTCGACTCATTTATTGTCGTGTCCTGGCCCAGGGAGCGGTCGTTCCCGCGGTGTTGCTCGCTTTCGCCGGCTCGACGCTGGCGCAGGAGTCTCCGGCGGCCCCTGCGCCGTCCTCGCCCGCGGCGCCCCCCGTCGTGGAGCCCAAGCCGGAGAGGATTGACGTCGCCACCAATCGGCGTGTGCTCGACGGCCCGGACACGGTGCTGGCGTTCAAGAACGTGAAGGTCAGCGACGTGGTGCCGTTCATCGTCGAGGCGACGGGCAAGGTGGTGATGCCGCAACCCGAGGTGATGACGCGCTCGATCACGGTCTTGAACGATCGACCGATCCCTCGCCAGTTGGCGTTGGACATGGTGATCATGGCGATGCACCAGATCGGGGTCGCGGTCGTGGAAGGGCCGACGATCATCACCCTGCGCGATATCAACGAGATCACCCGCCAGGACGTTCCCGTGATCCCCGGGGAGCAATCGCTTCTTGCGCGGACGGACTATGGATCGATCGTCCAGAAGGTCTACACGCTGCGAAACGCGTCGGCCAAGAACGTCGGCGAGCTCATCAAGGACAACGTGCCCGACTTCGCCAAGATCATGGTTGACGAGCAGTCCAACCAGCTCGCCGTGCTGGGGAACGTCGGCCTCCTGCAGCGCCTCGAGCGTCTCATCGATTCGCTCGACATGCCCGCGGCGGCGTCGCTGGGGAGTGAGACGTTCCGCCTCCGATACGCCGACGCCGAGCAGGTCGCGACAAACATCAAGGAGTTGTTCTCCGAGAGCCAGTCGCGCACCGGCAACCAGAACCAGCCGCAGAACCCGTTCCAGAACTTCTTCAATCGCGGGGGGAACAACAACCAGCAGGGCGGCCGCGGCGGGCGAGGGAACAACAACCAGCAGAGCGGCGGCAACACCGGCGCGGACATCGCGACCAGCGCGAACCTCCGCGTGACGGCCAACGCCCAGCAGAACTCCGTGACCGTGCTGGCCGAGCGCCCCATCCTCGATCAGATCCGCAAGCAGATCGAAGAGTTCTGGGACAAGCCGCTCCCCGACGAGGCGGTCGTCCCCCGCGTCTATGACCTCAAGAACTCCGATCCGATCAAGGTCCGTGACCTGCTCGAAGGGCTGTTCGGCAAGGGCACAACCACGACGCAGGGCAACAACACCACGACCTCGCAGGGCGTCGGACGCCTGGCGGGCCAGTTCTCGTTCCAGGCGCTCCCGGACTCCGGGCGACTCATCGTGGTCTCCAAGAGCCCCGACAACATGGCCGTGATCGACAAGATCATCGACGGGCTCGACCAGCCGCAGTCGATCGGCCTGCCCGAGGTCGTTGAGCTGAAGCACGCCAACGCCGAGGATCTGGCCGAGCAGCTCAATACCCTCCTGGCGCAGGACGGCACGCTGGCTCAGATCCGCCGCTCCGAGTCCGGGCTGTCGGACAGCACGCTCACCAGCAGCCCGTTCGCGCAGGACGCCTCGACCAACACGACCAACAACCAGAACAACCAGAACAACACGACGACCAGCGCGTCGAACATCCAGTTCTGGTGGCAGCGATCGCGACCGCCGACCGACAAGGCCGGCGCGTCGAACCTCGTGGGCGCGATCCGCATCGTCCCCGTGTGGCGTCAGAACGCGCTTCTCGTCCTCGCGCCGCCCGAGTACCGCGCCTCGGTTTCGCAGCTGATCGCTCAGCTCGACAAGCCCGGGCGGCAGGTGCTCATCTCGGCGATCGTCGCCGAGATGTCCTCCGACGACGCGACGGCCCTGGGCCTCCGCTGGTCCAGCCAGACCATCACCCCCACCAACAGCGACAACTCGATCCAGTTCGGAACGGACCAGACACGCTCGGGCTTCATCGGCTCGCTCTTCAACTCCTCGGTGCTCGACGTCAACATGAACGTCAATGTCATGCTCCAGGCGCTGGCGGAAAAGACCGACGTGCAGATCCTCTCGGAGCCCAAGATCTTCACCAGCGACAATCAGGAGGCCGAGTTCTTCGACGGGCAGGACATCCCGTTCGTCACCGATTCGCAGACCAACAACAACGGCAACCTGGTGCAGAGCTTCGACTACCGGGCCGTCGGCATCCAGCTCCGCATCCGGCCTCGCATCGCCAACAACAAGGACGTTGACGTCCGCGTCAACCTCGAGCTCTCGTCGATCGTCCCGGGCCAGACCCTCTTCGGCGGGTTCATCGTCGATCGTCGCGAGACGACCACGCAGCTCATCCTCCGCGACGGGCAGACGGTCGTGATCTCCGGCATCATCCGCAAGGAAGACTCCGACATCACGCGCAAAGTCCCGCTCCTGGGAGACATCCCGCTCCTGGGCGCGCTCTTCACCTCCAAGGAGAAGAGCACCAAGAGCACCGAGCTGCTCGTGTTCATCACGCCGATCGTCGTCGAGAACCCCGACGAGCGGCAGAAGCTCAACGAGCCGTACCACGACCGGCTGCAGCAGATGCGTCTCAAGCTCGAAGGGCCGACCAAGCCCGGCGAATCGCCGGACGGTGAACACTCCGATCAGAGGCCCAAGAAGAAGTCATCCAGCTCTGACTTCGGCTATGACGGGTGACGCCGATGTTCTCCGTTCTCCAACATCGACTGCTGGTCATCACGGCGCTGGCCGCGCTCCAGAGCGCGTCCGGATGCGTCACGGTGCGATCGAAAACCGCTCCGGCGCCGAGCACGCTCCATCCGCGGCTGGTCGCGCCACCACCCGCCGACGAATCGACGCAACCTCCCGCGGCCGGAGCACCCACGCCGTCTCCGCCGGCGCAGGCGCCCGTGGCACGTCCCGTACCGCCGACATCGAGCGCCATGCTCCGCTTCTCGATCCTCCCCCTGGGCTCGATCGAGTACGACGGGCAGGTTCTGCCCCTGGTCTCGCCCGACGCGCGGTTCATCGCCGTGGAGGCGGGGCTGGCGCCGACGTGGCCGACACTTCTGGCGCTTGATTCGGCCGTGCCGGCGATCACCACCAGGCTGGTCGTGTATCGCGTCGACAAGACCGGGCTATCGCCGCTGCCGCTCCCGGTGCTTCCCGAGGGAGCGGTCCTGGGGCGCTCGTGCGACGCGGAGGGCTTCCTGATTGAGCAACCGCGGGCCGACGGCTCGCGCGCGATCGCCAAGGTCGCGTGGACCTCGGGGCGCGTCGAGTGGCTGGCGGCTTCGCCGGCGATCAACGCGCACGGCGTGCTCTCCCAGGCGGGCGAACTGGCGTACACCACGCGGGCCAAGGGCAGCCCGAAGGCCGACCTGGTGATCCGCTCGCGCGACGGGCGGCTCCGCGTACGTGCCGCGGGAGACGTCGGCTACATCTTCCCGATCTACGCCGGCGAGCCCAAGACGATCTTCACGCTGACGCGTTCGCAGGGCGGCATCGATCTTGTCGCGCTGCGCGACGCCCCCACCTCGGACTCCGACTCGTCGATCGGCCCGGTGATCTCGACACGCTCGCTGTCGCTCTCGTCGGACGCCGCGCTGGCGTACCAGTGCTCCGCGGCGCTGCAGATTCCGCCGCCGCACGCGATCGCACTCGAGGCGAACGCCGGCGCCCCCGCGGCGAGCCCGTCGGTCGCGGGCGCGATCGTCGGCGCCGGGGGCACGCCCCTCGCGCTCTTTGTGCCCGACCTTGGGCGCATGGCGGAGTTTGATCTGGCTTCGGGATCGTGGAACCCGCTGAGCGACAGGTCGGTCGCCGCCGTACGCTCGCCGATCGCGGATCACCCCGGACTGTTCGTCGCGGTCCCGGAGGGGTTGGTCTTTACACCAACGACGGACCATCGGGCTCCGGCCCCGGCGCGTTCGGCGATGGCTCGACTGTTCGACACGCCGTATGTTCCTCGCGCGACGGCGAGCCCCGATCTGCCGCTGATCGTGTTCGGCCCCGCGGGCCCCAACAAGCTCACGGTCATGGGCGTCGCCCTGCCGCCGCCCGAGACCAGCTCCGGCGCCGCGCCGAGGTGACCGCCTTCGAGCGATCATCCGCCCCATAACTCCGGCCCGGTGTCCGCCGGCGCCGTCTGCTCCGCTACGGGCCGCACATCCCTCGCCATCCCCGCTCGCGCCGGGCGTTTTCGTGGTGCTTTGGCCCGGTCAATCCCACCGTTGTGGTGAGCCGGTCGCTTTGGCCGGTTCGACACCATTCCAGACTTGGAGGAACAGACATGAACGCGATGATCAAGGTGGGCGTGATTGGTGCGGCGGCCATGGCTTCGGCGGCGAGCGCGGCGATCTATATCGGTCAGCCGCTCTACGTGCCCGCCGGCCACGAGGCGGTCCTCACCTTCCACTCCTCGGACGCCGGCTGGACCGGTGACGTGTACTGGATGGGCGGCACGGGGCGCGACAACCTCGGCCAGTGGCTCTTCAACAACCACTCATCGACACCCGGTGACAGCATCAGCCTCGGCGTGTTCAACGCCGAAACGCCCCTCTACTTCGCCTATGACATCACCGACGGCGAGATGAATACCTACCGCATGACCGACTCCGTCGAGATCATGCAGTTCGCCTACGAGGACATCGCCCCGGATCACTTCCGCATGCGGATCGAGGACATCAAGCTCCCCGCCGGGGACAAGGACTACAACGACTGCATGTTCGACGTTCAGTTCTACAGCACCCCCGCGCCCGGCGCCGCGACGCTCGGCGGGCTCGGCCTCCTTCTCGGCTTCCGTCGCCGCCGCGCTTCGTAACGAAGCGTCGCGAGCGTGCCCGCGGCCTGTCCGACTCGACCCGGACGGGCCGTTTTTATTGATGGAATCACACACCGAGCGGATGATCCGCCCACGCCGCCGCGTGGTGGCGCCTTCCCGCGCGTGATTTGTTACTGGACCGTGACCACTCTCGCCGCCACAACTGTCGCCCGCGCCCGGCGCCGACGCCGGATGATTGCGATCGCCATCGCAAGGATCGCGATGAGTAGCAATCCCACCGCGATCGGAACCACGATCGACAGGATGGAGAGGATCGTCGCGCCGAGTGTTTCCACGCTCGCGATGATGGGATTGCCCAGGCCCGCCGTGCTCGCGGTTGATGCGACGCGTGTCGTCGCGCCCAGGAGCTTCACGCCGCCGGCAATCGTTCCGCCCACCGCGCCGCCCGCGGCCAGCGTGCCCGCCCATCCGATGAGCGGCTGAGCCGCGTCGAGCTGTGTCGCCATCGCGAGCGTGCCCACCGCGATCGCGCACGGGGCGGCCAAGACATCGACCGCGTGATCAACCCACGGGATGTGGGCCGCGCCCACCTCGAGCACCGACGCCACACCGAACGCCACCAGTGCCGGCCAACTGGAAACCCAGTCAAAGCCGTGCGCCAGGGGTACCCAGCCAAGCTTGGCAGCGGCCGAGAGCAGCAGCATGGGCAGAAAGACCCGCAGCCCGCAAGCCGCGGAAAGCCCCACACCCACGCATATCGCGATCAAAAAGTCCATTCGACGCTCCTGCCCACTCATTGGGCTTGGGCAAGTCGGCGTTTCATGCACCGATCGCGGGCCGAACGCGGTAAACGAACGGTACTTCCTGGCGTGGTCCGCCGTGAGGCCCGTGAGAGCCCGGCACGGAAAGGCAGCGATGGCCGAACACCGAACCGAACAGCCTCATGTGATGGCAGCGAACAGCGCGGCGGTCCCGTCGCTCCGCCGGCGCGCTGTGCGGCTCGTGTTCATCGCGCTGGTGCTGTACGCGGCGTATCTCACGATCATGTACCGCGCCCAGGACTCGATGATCTTCGTGGTTCAGCGCGTGCCCGAGGCCCAGGCGACGCTCCCGCCGCCGTCGGGCTTCGAACGCGTGATGATCGTCGGCGATGACGGCCTGCGGCACGAGTCGTGGTTCCTCGCCGCGCCGGGCGCGGATGCCATGCACCCCGCGCCGCTGATCATCTTCTTCCATGGCAACGCCGACATGATCGATTGGCTCGCCGATCGCTCCTACCAATACGCCCGCCTCGGCTGCTCGTCGCTCTTGATCGAGTACCCGGGCTATCGGGCCAATCCCGGCACGCCCTCGGAACGCTCGATCGTTGACGAGGGCGTTCGCGCGATCGAGCAGATGCGGGCCAGACCCGATGTCAATCCAAACGCCATCGTGCTCCACGGCATGTCGCTGGGCACGGGGGTCGCGGCCCAGGTCGCTTCGCGCACCTCGCCCGCCGCGCTCATGCTCGATTCGCCCTTCATCAGCGTCGCGTCGTTCGCCGCCGGCTATTTGATCCCGCCGTCGATGGTGAAACATCCGTTCCATACGGACCAAGTGCTGGGCGCGCTCGCGTGCCCCGTGCTGATCATCCACGGCACGCGCGACACGATCATCCCGATCGAGCAGGGGCGAACGCTCTCCACGCTCAACCCGCGTACGACCTTTGTCGAGCTCGACGCCGGGCATGTGGACCTTGATCGCATCCCGGACGCATACTGGGGCTCTATCCGCAAATTCCTCGGCAACGCCGGGGTGATTGCGAACGCGAGGTAGGCCCTCGTGTGATATTGTCCGCCATGCGATGCGTCGTCCAACGAGTGTCACAGGCCAGCGTTTCCTCCGTCGGGGGCATGTCGATGGACGGCGCCGCGCTCCCCGAGGACGCGGCCGCCAGCGCGTCGATCCAGCGCGGCCTGCTCGCGCTGGTCGGCTTCGAGATCGCCGACACCGACGACGATCGGCGCTGGATCGCCGAAAAGATCGCCAACCTCCGCGTCTTCGAGGACGAGCAGGGCAAGCTCAACCTGAGCGTGCTCGACATCCGCGGTTCGGTGCTCGTCGTGCCGAACTTCACCCTCGCGGGCGCGTGCGCCAAGGGGCGTCGCCCGAGCTTCGATCGCGCCATGCGTCCCGAGCACGCGGTCAAGCACTTCGCGTTTCTGCTGGAGGAACTCCGCGCCGCCGGGCTGCACGTCGAGAGCGGCGTGTTTCGCTCCATGATGCAGGTGACGCTCGTGAACGACGGGCCGGTGACGCTCTGGCTCGATTCAACCGAGCGCGGCAAGGGTCCGTGAGCGGGGCGTGTGGTGTGCCGCCGGCCGCACTTCGCGATCGGCGCTTCCCCGGGCCGAGCAAGGGACCGAGGGCGTGACCGAGCGATTCGTGCCGACCCGCCCCAATACAATCTCCCCGTGAGCGTGACGATCCCCAGCCAATTCGCGGAGACCCCGGGGCGAAAGGCCGCGGCCGAGATCATCTCGACGCTTCGCGACGCGGGGCACATCGCGTACCTCGCGGGCGGGTGCGTGCGTGACGAGCTGCTCGGGCGCGTGCCGCAAGACTATGACGTCGCCACCGACGCCACGCCGCCCGTGCTGACCAGGCTGTTCCGCAAGACCAGCGAGGTCGGCGCGTCGTTCGGCGTGGTGCTGGTGAAGATGCACGGCGAGGTGGTGGAGGTCGCGACGTTCCGCGCCGACGGCGCGTACACCGACAAACGCCGCCCCGACGAGGTGCGTTTCAGCACGCCGCAGGAGGATGCGGCCCGACGCGACTTCACCGTCAACGCGCTCTTTCTCGATCCGGCGGACACCAGCGCGGGCCCGCTCGGTCGGGTGATCGATTTCGTGGGTGGACTGGACGATCTCAGGCGGAAGGTGCTGCGGGCCGTGGGCGATCCCGAGGCACGCCTGGCGGAGGACCACCTTCGCGCGCTGCGTGCCGTGCGTCTCTCCGCCAAGCTCGGGTTTTCGATCGAACGGGCGACGCGAGCGGCGATCACCCGTCACGCGCGCGATCTGGCGGGCGTCAGCCGCGAGCGAATCGGCGACGAAATCCGCGCCATGATGGCGCATCCGTCGCGGGCCTTGGCGATTGCCACGCTCGAGGAGCTTGGCCTCGACGCACCCGTGCTCAAAGAGCCTCAGCGATCGGCGCCGGGCGGCCTCCTCTCGCGCCTCCGCCCAGAGGCGGGCCTTGGCGTCTGCCTGGCCGCCTGGGCGCTCGACCGCGGTCTGGAGGTCGGCACCACCGATACGCCGCTGCTGGTTTCGCGTTGGCGTGAGGCCCTGTGCCTCGCCAACGCGGAGCGTGCCGATCTACAGAACATTCTCCAAACAATTCCGATCATTGAACGGAAATGGGGCGACATGGGAATCGCGGCTCGCAAGAGGCTGGCGGCTTCGGAGCCGTTCTCAGACGCCCTCGATTTGGTTTCCGTTCGAAACAGCACGCTCGCCGACCGCGTATTGGATGAGGTCGCGTCGTTGCGCGCGACGGCGTCTGGGTTGTCGCCTGCGCCGTTGGTCACTGGCGACGATTTGATCGGGCTGGGCCTGGCCCCCGGGCCGAGGTTCAAGGTGTTGCTCGAGGCCCTGTACGACGCCCAGCTGGAGGAGCGGGTGACGTCACGCCAGGCCGGGCTGACCTTGGCGCTGGAACTCGCTGGTTCGACGGGCGTCTAGGCTGGTATTCTGTTTGGGCAAGGGGTCGCGTGCATCCACCCGCGAGGGCTTCGGTGACGGCGAGCTCTCTAGAATGTTGGCACGTGCGCGGGGTGAGTGCGGATTTCAACTCTGTCGGCGCTGTCGGCGATGAAACGGGCCGGAGCGCGACGCGAGTCGGGAGGTCGGCTATGGCAAGGTTGAGCGGGCGCGGAACGGCGGCGTTGGCGTTGGCGGGGATGATCTTGGCCGCGGGCTCGTACAGCGCCGTGCTGGCAGGCCCCAAACCGGCCGAGCGCTTCGCACTCACCAATTCGGATCAAGACACGCTGATCTTCAAGGACGGGAAGGTCGTCACCGGCAAGATCGTGAAGGAAGACGACAACACGATCAAGTTCCAGGGTTCGATCGGCGGCATCGAGTTCGAAGCCGAATACAAGAAGAGCGACATCCTCGAGATCAAGCGCGCCACGGTCGATCCCAAGGGCAACAAGCCCAAAGCCACGGACGTCAAAGCGCCCGAGGCCAAGCCGGTCGCCAAGGAGGAACCCGCGGCGCCCGCCGACGGCGGCGTGAAGTACTACACCATGGAGCTGTCCGGGCACTTCGGCTGGGACATCTCGCAGACGCCCATCCGTGATTGCCTCAGCGAGGCCACCAAGAACGGCGCCGACTACGTCATCGTGATCATGAACAACGACTGGCAGCAGGGGCCCAAGGAGCTCGCGGAGGATCGCCCGCCCGAGGACGCGGCGTTCGATGAGTTGTTCCGGGCCGAGGACATGGACAACATCTTCTCGACCGATCTGGCCAACTACGCCAAGCCGCCGAAGATCGTCTTCTGGGTCAAGCGAGCCATGGGCGGCGGGGCGTTCCTGCCTCTGGTGTGCCCGACGATGTATTTCAGCAGCGACGGCAAGCTGGGCGGCATCGGCAACCTCACCAAGCTCTTCGGAGGGACGGGCGACGAGGTTGTACGCCAGAAGCAGTACTCGCTGCGCTTGAAGCACGCCGAGGGCATCGCCAACACCGGCGGCTATCCCGTCGAATTGGTCCGGGCCATGGCGATCCCGGAGTTTGTTCTGACCGTCGCCTATCCCAACGGCGAGCCGGTGTTCTATGAGCGCATGCCCGAGGGCCCGGGCGAGTTCCTGCTGACCGACGACGGCAAGGACGCCAACGCCGACACCGCCAAGGCGCTCGAGGCCGGCGAGGGCAACGACGTGCTCACGCTGACCGCCAAGCTCGCCCAGGACCTTCGTGTCAGCAAGGGCACCGTCGACGATATCGACCAACTGAAGTTCGAGCTCGGCATCTCGCGTACGGGCGTTGAAATCAAGGGCCGCGCCAAGCAGATCATGGAGGGCTGGTCCAAGGGCCTCCAGCAGGCCATGAGGGATCTGCGTCGCCTGCGGGCCGACGCCAACGCGATCCAGATCGGCGGCGACTTCCCCCAGCGCACCAAAGCCCGCGGCCAGAAGAAGCGAATCCTCCAGCAGATGCAGGGAATCCTGAAGAAGTACGGCGAGGTGTTCGGCGAGGAACGCCGCCTCCAGATGGACAGTGATCTCCAGCGCGAGATCGATCTCTTGGACCACGACCAGACGCTCGACGTTCAGCAGGAGCGTCGCAAGAAGTAAAACGCCAGGCACTTCGCGGGCGACCCGCGCCCTGGGATCGGAGCACACAAGCATGAAACTGACCGGGATGTTGGGCGGACGCGCGTGGTCGTTGGTGGTGTCGGCGGCGGCGCTCGTCGCTTCGCTGACGTTGGCCTCCTCGCCCGCGGTCACGCCGCACCCGACCGCGGCGGCACTGACCCCGGTCGGCACGCCGGCGACCCAGGCCGACAAGGACAAGGTGTACCTGAAGGACGGGCGCGTCCTTGAGGGCAAGATCACCAAGGAGCTCGAGGGATACATCTGGCTCCTCCAGGACAGCAACGGCATCTCGCACGAAGAGTTCATCAAGCCGGGCGACATCGACAAGATCGTGCGCGCTGGTGAGGGCGCGGAGGCCCCCGCTCCCGCCGAGCAGACCAAGCCCGCCGACACCGCCCAGCCCGGAGCGAAGTCCGGCGGCGCGCCGCGGGCCGCGATCCTGACGATGGAAGAAACGGTCGGCATCCAGATGGCCGCCAAGCCCATCAAGGACGCGATCCCGCTCCTGGAGAAGGACGGCGTGAACATTGTCGTGCTGAAGGTCAAGTCCGGCGGCGGCCTTCTCCTGGAGATCCAGCGGATCAGCGACGTGCTCCACAACGAGTACAAGCGAAAGTTCCGTACCGTCGCGTGGATCGAGTCCGCGATTTCCGCCGCGGCCATGAGCACCTACTGCCTTGAAGAGATCTACTTCATGCCCAACGGCAACTTCGGCGCCTGCACGGGCTGGAGCGGCGCGCTCCAGGCCGTCAAGGGGCGGGAGCTCGAGGGCATCCTGCTCATGATGGAGAAGATCTCGGCGCGCGCGGGCCGACCCAAGGAGATCATGCGCGCGATGCAGATTTCGGGTCGTGACGAGGTGCTGAGCGAGCTCCAGATCGAGCCGCCCAGCGGGAAGCTCTCCGCCGACATCGACCCCGTCACCGGGAAGGTGACGTGGTACCAGGACCACTCGGGCAAGTACATCCTGAATCCGCTGGCCAACATCGACATCCTGACCTTCAACGCCCCAGACGCCGAGAAATTCAAGTTCTCGCGCGGGACGGCCGCGACCAAGGAGGAGCTGGCCACGCTCATGGGCTATCAGGAGATCGAGTGGGTCGGGAAGCCCGTCAAGGGCTCCGCCTGGCCGATCTGCGAGGCCGAGGAGATGCAGATTAAATGGCGCGCCGATATCACCGAGGCCGAGGCGCGGATGAACGAGTACTTCCAGAAATACGGCGTCGCGGTCCAGACCGCGCAGTCGATGCAGACCAAGGCCGACCGCGCCCTCTGGGTGAGCAAGGCCCGCAGCGCGCTGGAGTTCCTCCGGTCGCTCATCAAGAGATTCCCCAACATCGGCCTGCTCCAGAATCTCAACGACGAGTGGTTCCGCCAGCAGGAAGAACTGCTCCGCCAGCTCCTCAAGTAGCCACCGATACCCGCCACCACCACCACGCCCGGAACTCCGGGCGTGCTTTCATTCCGGCCTTGGGCGAACGGGACCTCTCCGGCCCTGTCCCGTCCGCCGGCGTCTTGGCCCGCGTACGCTCTGGCGCTGGTGTCACGATCCGGAGGGCGTGTGGGCGGTCAACTCAATCCATTCCGTCGCGTCGGGATTGCCGTGGGGATCGTCTCCGCCGCGCTGCTGCCCGCGTGCTCGGTCGGGGGAAGCAAGTCGATGGCCAAGGCCAACGACGATCTGCGCCGGCGTGTGATCGCGCTCGAAGATGAGAAGAAGGCGCTCGAACAGACCAACGCCGAGCTGCTCGCCAAGGTCGCGGAGCTGTCGAAGGACCGCGGGCAGGCGCTCCCTCAGGATGTCCTGGCCGCGATGCCCCGCTCCACGTCGATCTCGGTTTCCGGCATCGGCACCTGGCTGGACCCTTCCGACACTTCCAGGCCCGCGGCGAGCGTGCATGTCTCGGTGTCGGTGCTGGACGGACGCGGGCGATCGATGCAGGGCGTCGGCACGCTCCGGATCGAGGTGCTCGTGCTTCCCGATGGCGCGACGATCATCAATGAATCGGGCGAGCGATCGCCCCGGAGCGGCGCGACGCCGCTCCGAACCGTCCGGGCGGAACTCGGGCCAACGGCCTTGAGAGAAGCCTACCGCGAAGGGCTGTTCGGCGCGTCGTACGCGGTTGACCTGCCGCTGGAGTCGCCGCTTCCGGAGCGGAAGGCGGTGGCCATCGTGCGCGCGTCGTTCGCCGACGCGGTCACCGGCCTGACCCACGAGGCGACGAAGCTCGTGGACGTTCATTAGACGCGCCGGCTCGCTCTCCTTTGGAGCACGCGATCGGCAAAGCCCGGCATCGCCACTCCCAGCGCGAACATCCATCGCATCACCGTGCTCGTCCACACCTCGCCGCGCGGACGGCGCAGGCACGCCACCACGGCCTCGGCGACCCGCTCTGATGTCTGCAGGAAGAAGCCCTTGCTCGGACGCCCGAACGCCCGCGTGGTGATCCCCGACCTTGCCTTCAGCGTGTCGGAAAACTCGCTGACGGTGCCGATCGGATGAACCGATGACGAGAACACCCCGGTCCCGGCCAGCTCGACCCGCATCGCGCGGGCGAAGTGGTCCTGCATGGCCTTGCTGCTGCTGTACGCCGCCATGCAAGGGATGCCGAGCTTCGAGACACAGCTCGAACACCACAGAACGTGACCGCGCCGGGCCTCGAGCATGGACGGCAGCGCCGAGCGTACCAGGTTCATCGAGCCCCAGAAGTTCGTCTCGAAGAGGTCGCGCAGCTCCTGGTCGCTGGTCTCGACGACCGGCTTCTCGATGCCGTAGCCCGCGTTGGCGAACACCGCGTAGATCGAACCGAACGATTCGCGTGCGGCCTCGACGAGCCTCCGGCAGTCGGCCGGGTTGGCGACGTCGCCCGGGACGGCGATCGCCCGTCCTCCATCGCTCCTGATCCGCGCGACCAGGGCGTCAAGACGATCCGCGCGACGAGCCGAGACCACGACGGGCATGCCGGCGCTCGCGCACGCGATCGCCGTCGCGTAGCCGATGCCGCTGCTGGCGCCGGTGATCGCGATCGGCAGGCCACGCAATTCGACGCGTGGCACGCTATTCCTTCTTATCGGTGGTCGGCTTGGAGTCGTCCCCGGTGATCGCCTTCCTGGTGGCCTCGCTGGCGTCCTTCAGATCCTGGCCGGCGCCGCTCACGGTATTGCACGCGGCGAGCACCGCCGAGCCGGTGATCAACGCCAGCGCGACCGCCGCCCGAATCCGTGCCGACATCAAAGAGGTGTTCATGCTCATGTCCTTTCAGAAGCTGCCGTCAATCTTAGGTGCCGCCTTCTGCTCGTGGTGACGCCAGAGGAGCCAGCGCGGCTCGTGGCATCGCAGGAGCAACGCCGCCCCGGGGTACGCGAGCCCGCCCAGCACGCACGCGCCCACGAGGCGCAGCGTGTAGTCCCGCCAACCCAGCGGCGCCGGGAGAAATCGGAGCAGCACCCACACCAGGAACCCCATCACCGCGGCCGCGATCAGCAGCTTGATGATGGCAAAGAACGTGGGCGTGTCGAGCAATCGCTCGTGCAGCTGTCGGCGGCAGAGCGCGGCGAGCACCAGCGACTGCACCGTCGCGGTGATGCTGGTCGACCAGCCCAGGCCCGCCTCGCGCAGGAACCAGATCAGCGTCCAGTTGAGGGCCGTCGCCAGGGCCACCATGCCGAGCGCCACGCGCATTGGGGTCCGGGTGTCGCCCCGCGCATAGAACGCGCGGGTGAGCACGTGGATCAACGAATAGGCCCAGATTCCGGGCGCGTAGCCCGCGAGCACCGCCGCCGCACGCCCGATCTGCTCGGGGCTGAAGCCCTTTCCTCCGAAGCGATACAGGAGCGGGATGGCGTCATCGCGGACGAGGAACAGCCCGATGCTCGCGGGGAGCCCGATGAAGAGCGAGAGTCGGATGCCGCGTCGCAGCGTCTGCACGAACGCGGCGGGCTCGTCGGCGTGCCGCGCCAGCATGGGGAACGCCGCCGTGGCGACCGCGATCCCGAAGACCCCGAGCGGGAATTGGTACAGCCGTTGCGCCGCCGCGAGGATGATGTTGGAGGCCTTGTCGAGCGGGTACGCGTGCCCGAGCAGCGTCGGGCCGATCCAGATCGGCCACATCGCGATGAGCTGATCGACCAACGCCGTGATCTGGAGCGTCCCCATGCCGATGAGCACGGGCACGAGCTTCCGGAGCATGCGCAGCGCCTGACCCCGTGCGGGCGCGACGTCCCGTGTCCATGAGACATGCCGGCGGAGCACGAAGAAGAACCAACCGGCCTGCGTCAGCCCCGACAGCACGGTCGCCGCCCCGAGGGCGTACGCCGTCATCTCGCCGCCCAGCGAATGGTGGTACAGGTGCCAGGCCCCGACGGCGATGATGAACCCATTGAGCACCAGCGGCCCTGACGCCGCGGGCCCGAACCGCCCGTGGACCTGGAGCATCCCGCCCAGGATCGCCGCCACGCAGATGAACGGCATGAACGGGAGCATGAGCATGATGAGCCTGATCGAGAGCTCTCGCTCGGGGTTGCTTGGCAGAAGAAGCAGCGCGAGCATGAGCAGGAGCTCGATGCCCGCCGTGAGCAGCCCCGTCACGATGGCAAGCAGCCCGACCACGAGCGACGCGAACCGTTGCGCCTGCCGGGGATCGTTCTTGTCCGACGAGGCATACTCGGGGATAAACGCCGCGGAAAGAGCGCCCTCGCCGAACAGCCTGCGGAACATGTTGGGAATGGCAAAGCCCGCGGTGAAGGCCGAGCCGATCGCCGTTCCGCCAAAGACGCGGACGAGGATCACGTCGCGGACCATGCCGCCCAGACGCGACAGGAACGTCATGCCCGAGACCACGCGCACGGCGGACGCGAGCGCGCCGTGACGTCGCTCGTGAGAGTCGTGGGCCTCGTGCGTGGGGAGGGCTTCCTTGCCGCTCATCGTCGCTCGACTCCTAGCGCGGCCAGATCACGAAGAACAGAACCCAGTTGACGACCAGGATCGGAAGCAGAATGGCCGCGGCCCAGCCAAGATACCCGAAGAACGACGGCATCCTGATGGACCAGGACTGGGCGATGGATCTCACCATGAAGTTCGGGCCGTTGCCGATATAGGTCATCGCGCCAAAGAACACCGCCGCGGTCGAGATCGCGTGCAGCTCGCCCGAGTGAACGGGGTCCAGCAGCCAGTCGTGGATCGTGGCGCGGTTCATCTCGCCGGCGCCGAAGGCGGCCTGGAAAAAGTTGAGATAGGTCGGGGCGTTGTCGAGCACCGCCGACAGCGTGCCGGTCGCGAAGTAGAACGCCATCGGGGTGTTGATCCCCAGCTTGGCGCCGTTCTCGGCCAGGTACCCCAGCGCGGGCGCCATGGTCGCAAAGATGCCCAGGAAGAGCAGCCCCACTTCCTTGGCCGGGAAAAGATCGAAGTGATTGGCCTTGTGCAGCTCGTGGCCGGCAAGGAAGTACGCGCTGATCGCGGTCACCGCCTGCATCGTCGCGCCGACAGGAAAGCCCTCGAAGCCCCAGAGTTTCTTCAGCAACGGATCCACAAACACGCCGGCCAGCATCAGCAGCAGACAGACGACACCCGCCCGCCCGCGGACGCGGAAATGGAACTTCTCCTTGGCCTTGCCCTCGGGATGCCCGACGCGAAGATCAAACACAAAGAACGCCGCGAGGAGGAGCCCGTTGACCAGCAGCCAGTCCTGCCACAGGTGCTCCATCGTCCACGCGAAGGGCACCCCCTTGATGAAGCCCAGGTACAACGGCGGATCGCCGATCGGGGTGAGCGCCCCGCCGCAGTTGGAGACGATGAAGATAAAGAACACCATGTGCAGCGCCTTGATGCGTCCGGCGTTGAGACGCATGAAGGGGCGGACCAGCAGCATCGAAGCACCGGTCGTGCCGACCAGGTTCGCGAGCACCGCGCCGATCGCCAGCAGGATCGTGTTCATCCGCGCCGAGGCATGCCCCTGCACGTCGACCACGATCCCGCCCGACACCACGAACAGCCCGACGACCAGCGCGATGAAGGAGTAATACTCCATCCCTGCGTGGAGCATCGTGTACACGCCGTACGACTTCCCGTGGAAGAACGGCATGTCGAAACCGACGACGTAATACGCGGCGACGATCCCGCCGAAGAAGAACGCAAAGTCGGGGAAGTGGTCGTGCCAGAAGTGCCCGTTGATGAAGGGCATGAGCGCGATGCTGGCCAGCAGGAGCACGAACGGGGCGCAGAGCCAGAGCGGGATCGCCGGCGCGGGCCCGTCATGACCCGCGATCGCCGTCGCTCCGGGCTCCACCACTCCCGGCGCGAGCCTGGCGAGCGCCACGCCGATCCCCGCTCCCACCAGGCACGAGACGACCCAAGCCAACGGACCGGCCCACCTCTTTCCCGCGCTCACGCCCTGTTCCTGACTCAAGCCGCCTCCTCAATACGAAGTCGCCACGCGATCAGCGAGACGATCAGAATCCCCGAGATGTTGGCGGCCAGATCATCCCACGCCGCCACACGCTTGACCGCCGGGATCGCCTGGAGGCCCTCGTCGACGCAGGCATAGATCATGGCGACCGGGAGCGACCGGGCGATATTGCGCGGGCCCCGAGATGTTCCGAACGCTCCTGTGGACAGAAGAAACGCCGCCCAGCCGCCGAAGACGCACGCGTGCACGAGCAGGTCCCAGCGTCCGTCGGCGGGGATCGCGACCCTGGGCCAGTGGGTCATGACGAACAAGACGCCGGCGTAGGCGCCGAACACGAAGCGACGAAACGCCAGCGACGACCACGGGCCGCGCGTCACGACGACGCCTCGGCGCGCGGCGCCACGGGCCGGGTGACGACATCGACGCCCGACGGCTGTTGGGCCGCCGACAACCCGCCAGCTTCCGACGTGCGCTTGGCCAGCATCGCGTCCCAGTCACGGAGCAACGCCGCCGCGAGCGCCGCGTAGTCCTCCGCGCCGGGCGCCTGGGGTGCATAGTCAAAGATCGTTTGTCCGAAGCTCGGGCACTCGGCGAGCTTGATGTTGCGCCGGATGGCGGGCCGGAAGACGCGCGCGAATTTCCAGGGGAGGTTCCCCTCGCCCGCGGCGGTGCGCGCCTGCTCAAAGAACGCGTCCATGTCCGCGACAACCTCGCGCGCGTGGGTGCTCCCGGCATCGTGCGCACACAGAACCACGCCCGCGACGCGGAGCCTTGGGTTGATCGCCTTGCTCACCAGCCCCACGGTCTCCAGGAGTTTCCCGACGCCCTGCAACGCCAGGAAGTGCGCCTGCATCGGGATCAGCACTTCGCGCGCCGCGGCCAGGGCGTTGATCGTCAACAGCCCAAGCGAGGGGGGGCAGTCGATCAGCACCGACTCAAACCGCCCCTCCAGCGAATCGAGCACGCGCCCGAGCCTCCGCTCGCGCTCCGTCATGGTCGCAAGCTCGCTCTCCGCCGCCGCCAGATCGGTCGTCGAGGGAAGCACCCACAGATTGGGACTCACCTCAACGAGGGCGGCGGTCGCGTCAGTGTCCGGATCGATCAGGCAGTCATAGATCGCCGCGTGGTCGGCGTTCGGATTGACTCCCAGGTGCAGCGACGCGTGAGCCTGCGGATCAAGATCGACCACGAGCGTCGGGCGCCCGGCCCGGGCGAACGCCGCGGCCAGATTGACCGTCGTCGTGGTCTTCCCAACCCCTCCCTTCTGGTTCATCAGCGCGATGAGCCGAACAGGCCGGGGAGGATTTGGCACGGGCGGGAGCGGCATGGGGCGAGTATAGCGAAGGGGCCCGCGGGACAGCCGCTCACGATCGCGCGAATTCGCCCGTGAATCCCGGGCCTATGCCGACTTTGCGGGCGGCGTCGCGTCGTTCGCGGGCACGGCGGGCGCCGGCCGGTCGTACGCCGCCGCGGCCTCCTCGATCTGCTTCTTCCGCGCGATCTTGATCGCCGTCACGCCGATGAACGACGCGAACATGAACGCCAGCACATACACCACGCGGGCCCGTCCCAGGCTCAACGCCACGCCCAGGGCCGCAAAGCCCGTCCCGATCGCGTACAGCGTCAACGCGGCTCCCTTGACGCCCAGCGCCCGCTTGAGCATGTGATGCAGGTGATCGGCGTCGGCGTCCGACAGCTTCTTCCCGGCCATCTTCCGCCGGACGATCGCCAGGCTGGTATCAATCAGCGGGATGGCGTAGATGATGAGGCCCGCGGTGACAAGCTGCGTCTTGCCCGTGTCGCCCAGCATCAGCACGATGCTGATCGTGGTGAAGCCCAAGAGGAGCGAGCCGCAATCTCCCTGGAATATCGTCGCGGGATTGAAGTTGTGGGGCAGGAATCCGAGGCACGCGCCCAGGAGCGCCAGGCAGAGGATGATGCGCTGCCCGTCGCGCGGGCCGTCGTCCACCACCGCCAGGCCGAGCGCGATGATGAGCAGCCCCGCGGCGGCGATGCCCGTGACGCCGGTCAGCAGGCCGTCGAGACCGTCGATCAGGTTCGACGCGTTGCAGGCGCCGAGCACAAAGACACCGATGATGAGCGTACCGGCCCAGTAGATGAGGTCGATTTCGAGCGAGCCCGTCCCGATGGGGAGCGGGATGTGCCACGTCAGGGCCTCGTTGCCGAAGAGCTTGCCGATGGGCGCCAGCACGCCGCGCGCGACATTGGCCCCGACCTGGTCGATCGCCAGCGCCGCCGCCGCGAACAGCTGCCCGGAAATCTTCAGGCGTGGATCGAGCCCGACCACGTCGTCGATCAGGCCCGTGAGCATGATGACCGTCATGCCGATCAGGATCGCGGGCGGGACCGGAAGGTGCATCTGCTCGGCCTCGTAGAACTTCGAGGGGTGGAAGCTCATCAGGCTGGGCTGAAGGATCGCCAGGTAGCTGTAGAAGATGCCCGCCATCATCCCCACAAAGCACGCCGCCCCGCCCAGGTATGCGATCGGCTGGCGATGGATCTTGCGGGCCTCGCTGGGACGGTCGATCACCCCGTTCTTCACCGCGAGCATCCGCATGATCGGCGTGGCGACCAGCGTCACCCCGAACGCGATGACAAACACCCACATGTAGTTGTTCAAGACATCCAGCCGCGAGGGCGGGTCGGGGGTGACGATCGCCCGCAACGCCGACAACGCGTCCTCCTGCACCTTGGGGTCATGGAACGACGAGCGCACCGCCTCGGTCAGCGCCTGAGGCAACGACGTGTCCTGCGTCGGCGCCAGCGCCGGCGGCAGATCCTTCACCACGCTTGTCGCCTGCTGGATCACCGCTGCATCACCCCTGGGTCGAACGGCCCGTCTGCTCCATCCACGACGCGAGATCGCGGATCGTCTGCTCGAGCGGCACGCGCGGCTCAAAGCCGATCGCACGCCGCACCCGCGTCAGGTCCGGGCGACGCTGACGCAGATCCTCGAATCCGCCGGGGAATGCGTCAGTGTACGGAACAAACGTCACCCGCGAGCGCGAACCGAGCACCTCGATCACCCGGCCCGCCAGCTCGAGCATCGATATCGGCTTGTCCGACCCGACGTTGAACACCCGGCCCCAACACTCGCGCGAATCCATCAGCCTCGGGAGCGCCTCGGCCACGTCCCGAACATCGCAGAAACATCGGGTCTGCTGCCCGTCGCCATGAACCTCAAGATCCCGCCCCGCCAGCGCCGCTGCCACGAACCGGGGAAGAACCATCCCGTAATCACCCACCTGCCGCGGGCCGACCGTGTTGAAAAACCGCACGATCAGCGTCGGCACGCTGTTCTGGCGGTGGAACGCCAGGGCCAGGTATTCATCGATCGCCTTCGTGCAGGCGTATGACCAGCGCGTGACCGTCGTCGGGCCGTACACCACGTCGTCCTCCTCCGAGAAGGGCGACTTTTCCGACTTGCCGTAGACCTCCGAGCTCGAGGCGATCAGCGTCAGCGCCCCGCCGCCCGACGGCGAACGCCCCTGCGCGAACCGCAGGATCGCCAGCGTCTGGTCGATGTTGGTCTGGATCGTGCGGATCGGATCGTCCATCACGAGGCGCACGCCGACCGCCGCCGCCAGGTGATAGATCTGGTCAAAGACCTCGCCCTTTCCCAGGGCCTGGAGCGCGTCGTGCAGGTCGGCCTCGATGAATCGGAGCCGGGCTGTCGGCGCGGGCAGGTTGCGCCTTCTCCCCGTGGACAGGTCGTCGACGATCGTGACCTCGTCGCCCCGGGCCAGGAGCCGCTCGACCAGGTGCGACCCAATGAAACCAGACCCGCCGCTGACGAGCACGCGGCGAGCGGGCGTGGATCCCGGTGAGGCGGGCGAATCGGACATGTGTTACGCCGCGTCGCGGTCCTGCGTCTGGTACTCGTGCGTCGCGATGATGTTCGAACGCATGTACCCGCCCGCGGTGCCTTGGACGCCGTTGATCAGCACGCCGAGGAAATCGCTGCGGGTGTCGGCCAGTTCGCTGCGAAGCCGCGCGACCATGCCGCGCTTCTCGGAAAGGGCGCGGACGACCAGCATGGAAGCATCGCACCTGGACGCGAGCGTCAGGCCGTCGCCCGACACGCCCAGGGGCGAGCAGTCGACGACGACATAGTCGTACCGCTCCTTGGCCTGGCGGAGCACATCGCCCATCGCGTTGGTCGCCAGGCGCTCGAACACGCGGCTGGGTCGCTCGCCGGCGGTCATCACATGCACGCGCGGCTCGGCCTCAACCTTGTGCACCACGCCCTCGAGCGTGTGCGAGCCCGCCAGCACCTCGCCAAGGCCCGGGCCCTCGTTGAACTGATAGACCTTGTGCAGCGACGGACGACGCAGATTCGCGTCGATCAGCAGCACCCTCTTGTCCGACGCCGCCAGGGCCAGCGCCAGGTTCGACGCGACCGTCGTCGAGCCCGACTCCGGCAGCCCGCCCACCACCAGCAGCGAGCGGTGCCCCGCCGGCTCCAGGCGCTTCAACACGGCGGCCCGCACCTGCCTGAAGCTCTCGGCCATCACGCCACGCTCGTGCTTGATAAAGCACGTTTCCAGCACGCCCGGCTCCTCCGGGTCTTCCTGCGCGTCGGGCACGATGCCGACGATCCTGGCCTTGGGGATGATCGCGACGTCCGCCGGGCCCTTGACGCGCTGGTCGACCATCTCGCGGAGCACCAGCACGCCCAGCGCCAGGCCGAACATCAGCAGCGCGCCCGCGGGGACCATGATCTTGAGCTTCGGGAACGACACCTCGTCGGGCAGACGCTCTTCCTGAAGAACCAGGATTCGCTTGTTGGTGTCGAGGCTTTCCAGGGCGTTGATCTTCTGCAGCGCCGACTGCAGCTTCGTCCGCTCCTCGATCAATCGCTTGGCCTGCTCGTCGAGGTCGTCGATCGTCGCCTCGGCCTGGGTCAGGTCAGCGAGTCGGGTTGAGTATCGCTCCTGCTTGGCCGCCAGGTCGGCGTCCTGGGCCTGGAGCTGCGACACGATCTTGCGGGCCGCGTCCACCTGGGCGTCGAACTTCTGGCGGAGGAGGCGCTGCCGTTCCGACTCCTGCTGGCCCTTGGCCGCCTCGATCGTCGCCTTGAGCTGCTTCACGTCGCGGTGCTCGTCCGTGAAACGGAGCTTCAGGCCGCGAAGGTCGGACTCCAACTGGTTGACCAGCTGCGCGAGGTTCAGCATGAGCGGGTCATTCTCGACGGTATCGCGGAGCTGATCGGTGTAGCTGGGCCCCGCCGGGTTCTGCAGCTCGGCCTCCAGCTCCTTGAGCTGCACCGTGAACGACTCGATGTCAAGGCCGACCTTCACGCGCTCCTGGTTCACCACCCGCAGCGCCTCGGAGGTCTCGTTCGACAGTCGGTTCAGGTTGGTGTAGCTGACGTCCTTCATCAGGCGTGCGCGCTGCGACTGCACCGCCTCGATCTGGCTCTGCATCTCCGTGATCGACTTGGTGAGCGCCTCGCGCTGCTGCCGGTTGGCCGACCGGGTGCTGTCGGCGATCGTCCGCTGGTACGCATCGCGCACCAGCCCGACGACGGCCTTGGCCTCCGCCTTGTCGCGGTAGGTAAACGAAAGGTCGATCAGCCGCGTCTGGGGAACCACGCGCGCCGAGACCGTGTCCTGCAAATCGATCAGCGCCTCGACCGTGTTGAACTTCCCGTCCTCCATGCGCCACTTGGCCCACTTGGGGGCCTCCTGCGGCAGGCGCGGATCCTCCGCCACTCGCTGGAGCACGCCCGCCGACGTCATCAGCTTCGCCTGCGTCTGCATGTACTTGTCCAGCTCGACGTCGTCCACCTGCCCGTAGCCCGTCAGGCGGTCAAGGTCGCCCACCTGCACGTAGCTCTGGAAGAGCACGTTGGCGCGGAAGAACGGCCAGACGATCAACCAGGCAAAGTGCGCACCGGCCCCCAGCACCGCCCCGCCGAGAAACGCCGACGCCAAGATCCACTTGTACTTCAGCAATAGTTTCAGCGGATCGATCGAAACCACGGGCAACGGACCGGACGCGCTCGGCCCCGAAGGCCTGATCGGTCCGCTCATGCCCGTGGGCGCTGGAATGGTTGCCATCTGTTCGTCCCTTCAATCTGTCCCGACGGGTCGTTCCCCCGCCGGGGTTCCTGCTTCCCCGCCGTCGATCACTTGATCTTGCTCTTCAGATCGTCCAGTTCAGCCTGGAACACCGGCTTCAACTCCGGGTTCTGACCAAGCATCTTCACCACCGCGTCCATCAGCTCTCGGGCCTTCTCCATCTGGTTCTGCGCCGCCCGAAGCTCGCCCGAATGCAGCAACACGGCGACCGTGGTGTTCGGGCTTCGTACGACTCCCGCCGCCCGATCGAGCGCCTTGTCGGCTTCAGCCAGGTTGCCGAGTTTCAGTTGGATATAGCCAAGGGTATCCCAGGCATCACCGCTGTTCGGGTTGAGCCTGGTCGCCGCCTCGGCGTAGGCCTTGGCCTCCGGGTACTTCTGCAGTGTCTTGGCCAGGGCGTACGCGAGGTTATTGTTCATCTCCCAGTCATTCGGGTACCGCTTCACGCCGTCGGTCCACACCTTGACCGATTCGTCGTACCGTTTGGTGCCGAAGTATCCGCTCCCCAGCAATCGGTACGAGAGCTGCACCGCGGCGGGTTCTTTGTCGGCGTCGATCACGCCGCGGAGCAGCGACAAGGCCGTGTCGATCTGCGCGGGGTCCTCCATCAGCACCGACCCGCGGTAGAAGTCGGCCCAGAGGCGGGCCCGGCCCTGGATCGTCTGGATCTCAAGGATCCGCGCCAGGTCCTGGACATTCGGGATGATTCGGCGCGCCTCGGCCATCCAGCCGACGGCCTTGGTGACGTCATCAAAGTTCACTTTGCCCAGTGACGCCGCCAGATCACGCTCCGCCTCCTGACGCCGCCCGCGGATCGCGAACAGCTTGGCGCGCGACACCAGCAGCTCGGCGTTTTCGTCCACCTTAGGTCCAAGCTCGCGGAGCACGCCCTCGGCGTCCTGCTGGGCCGCCGGCTTCACGTCCGTGCCGTTCAGCAGCGACGAAAGAAACGCGTACGCGATGTCCGATCGCTTGTCGATCGCCCACGCCTGCGAGAGGAACCGCTGCGCCCGCGCCCACTCGCCCTTGGCCATGAACACCTGGCCGAGCCCCAGCCGCAGCGAGGAATCATTGGGACGCGCCTTGACGGCCTCGTCGGCGACCTCCTCCGCCTCGCCGGCGCGATTCACGTCCACCATCGTGCTCATCAGCGCCTGACGCAGCGCATCCAGGTTCTGGTTGCCGCGCACCGCCGTGCGGAGGTCCGTCAGCGCGCCGTCCAGGTTCCCCATCTGCTGATAGAGCGACGCCCGTGACTGGAGCGCGAAGGCGTCCGTCGGGTTGATGCGGAGCGCCGCGTCATAGTCCGCCTTGGCGTCGTCGTTGCGGTCCTCACCCTGCGCGAACTGCCCTCGACGCACATAGACCAGCCCCGACGACGGGAACTTCGCCACCGCCTGGTCAAAGAGATCCCTTGCGGCCTTCGAGTCGCCGCGGCGACGGGCCAGGTCCGCCCTCAGCAGTGTCAGGTCCGGACCGCCGTCGTCGTACGTCACCCCGTCGATCATCGCCTTGGCGTCGTCGTGACGCCCGAGCATGCTGTAGAGCTCCGCCAGGCGCAGGCGAACCTCCTGCTTGGCTCCGTCGGCGCCGGCATCGACCACCTTGCGATAATAATCCACCGCGCGATCGCGCTGGTCGCGGTTCGTCAGCAGATCGGCGATCGAGCGGTCGACCTCCATCACCTTCGGGTCCTGATACGGGCGCCCGCGCTCCATCAGCGCCAGACCCGCGTTGATGTCGCCGCGCTCGGCCACGAACTGGCCCGCCACCACGAACGGCTCAAAGTTCGTCGTCTTGGGGTCAAGCGTGCCCAGGTAATCGTTGATGACCTTCAGCGCCGCCTCGCCCTGACGCTGGTCGAAGGACCAGCGCGCGTCGATCAGCGCCAACTGCAACGAGTCGCCCTCCTTGCGCAGCGAGTCGATCAGCGGACGCGCCTTCTCAAAGTCGCGCTTGTCGATATACATGATCGCCAGCGCGACCCGGTTCGTGCGGTTGGCGGGCTCACGCTCCGCCAGCTTCTCGCGGGCGTCGATGGCAAAGTCGCGGTTGCCCGCCTGCGCTTCCAGGTTCAGCCACAGGCTGAAGAACCGGTCGTTGTCGCGGGCGACCACCGACGCGTTGCGCGCCCGGATCAGCGCTTCCTCGCCCCGCCCGTTCTGCGCCAGCACGGATATAACGTCGACCAGCGTTCCCACGTCGTTGGGACGGATGCGCAGGGCCTCGTCGAACGCGCGGATCGCGTCGGCGACACGGTTCCGGATCACCAGTTCACGCCCGAGGAAACGGTACACCTCCACCGAGAACGTGCCGCCGCCCTGGATCATGGACTCCAGCGTCGCGACCGCGTCGCGGTGGTTGTCCTGGGCCGATTGCAAGCGCGCCTTCCAGAACCTCCCGTTGTACCCGTCGAAGTTCTTGCTCTCGGCCCGCGCGACCAGGGCCGCCGCGTCCGTCAGGTCGTTGCGCTCCAACGCCAGGTTGAACAACTGCTCGACGACCTCCGGCTGATCGGGCTTGAGCTTGTCCGCCGCGACCAGCTCCGCCTTGGCCTCGGGGAGCCTGCCCGCCTGGCGGTAGACGTTGTACCGCGCCAGGCACCTCTCGTTCTCGTCGATGTCCTTCTGCGCGTTGATCTGATCGATCGTCGACTTCACCGGATCGTCCGAGAGCATCACCGTCTTGAGCGTCGCGATGTCGGTGTTGTCGGGGAGTGCCTTGGCGGCCTCGTCCAGGAACGCCACCGCGTTGGCCTTCTGGTTCAGGCGCATGTAGGCGCGCACCGCGCCGTTCACCAGGCGCGGCTCGTACTTGTTCTCCCGCGCCGCTTTCAGCAGCATCTCCAGCGCTTCGGGCACGTTCGGCGCCTCGAAGCCCTCGCCGGTCGCAACCTTCTGCGCCCTGAGCAGGATCGCCGTGATCGGATCGCCGCCCTGGATGTCCTCGCCCCTGATCATCTTGATCTTGTTGAGGACTTCCCGGGCCTGCGAGTTGTTCGGGTCCACCTGCAGGACCGCCTGCACCATCTGCTCGGCCGATTCACGGTTGCCGAGCTGGGCCTCGATCTGCGCCGCCAGGATGAGCGGGCCCGGCGCGCTGGGCATGAGCTCGCGCACCTTGTTCAGATAGTCGCGCGCTTCGCCGGGGCGCTGGAGCGCCAGCGACGAGTTGGCCAACGACCACAGCGCGTCCGCATCGCTGTCGTTGACCGCCTTCGAGAAGTCCGAGAGCAGGCGGTGGGCCGTCTGCCAGTCCTTCTTGGCGTACGCCAGCGTCCCGTCGATCATCTTGAGCTGGGGCGCGCCGTCGGGCACCTGGCCCGCCAGCTCCTGGCGGTACTTCATCGACTGGGCGATCAGCTTGTCCCGTTCCGTCGGATCGGTGGTCTGGTCGAGCATCCGGAGCGAGTACGACGCCTGCCAATACGTCGCCTCGGTCTTCATCACAAAGCGACGCACCGCCTCCTGGCTGATCGGCACCGCGGGCAAGGTCTTGACCTTCTCCATCGCCTCGATCGCCTCGGGGTACAACTGCCGGGTGCCCAGCATCCGCGCCCGCATCAGAAGCAGCGCCGAATTCTCCGGGAACTTCTTGACCAGCTCGTCCGCCACCGCCGTGGTCCTGGACAGCTTCGCCGCCGGATCGATTGTCGCCTCCAATTGCTGGAAACGCTGGAACGTCGGGAGCAGCAGCGTCAGCGACTCTGGCGTCTCGAACGCCCTGGCGATCTCGTCCAGACGCGGCTTGAACGCCTCGGTCGCGGCCCGCAGGGCCTCCACCGCCGCCTTGCCCGATTTCCCCGCCACGGACGCCAGCTGCGCCTCCTCCAGGTCGTGCAGGAGCACGAGCGCTTTGATCGCCTGTGAATCCGTGGTCTTCGCGTACTCACGCAGAAACTCGACGCCCTGCTTCTTGAGCTTCGCCGCCTCGTCCTTCTGCAGGCGCTCCTGTGCTGTCTTGGCCTGCGACAGGTACCAGTCGTGCAACGCCAAGACGCACTCGGCGTCCTTGGGATCGACCTTCAGCGCCGCCTCCAGGTCCGCCTTGGCCTGCTCGATCTCCTCGGGCTTCACGTCCTCGCTGGTCGTCATCGCCCGCGACATCGCCAGACCGCGGTACCGACGGAGAAACGTCCACGACCCGTCCTCCGGCGAACTCTTGAAATAGCTGAGGATGCGGGTCGTCTCGTTGGACAGATTGTCCAGCATCCCTCGCGGCGGGTCGATGTTCGCCATCTGCCCCCACAACTCGTCCAGATATGCCCGGTGCGCCGCCACGTCCGTCGCCTTCACCAGCGAGATCTGACGCAGGGCCGGCACGTACGCCTGCGTGTACTTGCCCTCCAGCTTCGCCCGAGTCTCGGGCGTCCACTTCGCCAAGCAGTCGCGCCACTTCTCCAGCGCCATGATGTTCGTCTGCTCTTTGTTCACGGCCTTGGAATACAGAAGCTCGGCCGCCTCGAACGAGCCCTCCGCCAGCTTCTGGTCGCCCGACTTGGCCAGGTCCGACGCGGACCGCAGCGCGATGAAATAGGCCATCGCCGACAGCCCGCCGACGATCACGATCGCGCCCGCCGAGAGCAGGACGACGAACCTGGTGTTGACCTTTGATTTCTTGGCCATAGGGAACCTCGCTCCTGCCTTACTTCCCCGCCTGGGGCGCGTCGGTTCGCGCCCGGCGCGGATTGTCACTGGGATACTCGCCGCTCACGACCTTGGTCCAGTCCGGAACGCAACGCATCAGGTCCGGGAAGAGCTCGTCGAGCAGCATCCCCGCCTGGGCCGCCAGCTCTTCGGGCGACGACGCCCGGGCGCTGTTGAACTGCACCTTCATGTAATACGCGTAATCGTCGGTCAGATTGAACGCGAGCTGCCGCACGCCCTCGGCCGTGGTCGACAGCCCGCCGTTGGCGATGAACACGTACCCGGAGAAAAGCGTCTGCCCGCCCGGGCCGCTGAACTCGCTCACGCGGATGTGCAGGTCGTCGGCGCCGATCGGCATCGGGATCCAGCGGACCGTCGCGCCGACATAGTTGAGGATCGGCGCTTCCATCACCTTGCCGGCAAGCTCGCCCGGCGCGTCCTTCATCAGACGCCAGCGCTCCATCTTCAACGGCACTCTCACGTCCGACCAGGTCTTTTTCAGCTCCCAACCCGCGCCGACCATGCACCGCTCGGGCACGTGGGGCACGGTGTCGATCATGCCCGTGTAGTACGCCGCGTGCAGCTCGATCGCGATCGGCTTCTGGCCCTCGGGCACGTTCCGAAGGACATACCAGCGCGAAACCTCGTTGGTCGTGCCCAGTTCCTCGAGCGCTTCCTTGGTGCTCACGGCGTCGGCGCCCTGCCGCTCCCACGACAGCGTCTTGACCGGGAGCCCCTGGATCAGGATGCCGCCCTGGCCCTCGCGCGTGTCGGGCTGCACCGCCTTCTTCGTCAGCAGAAATCCGCCCATGCTCACGATCGCCTGAAGCCCGACCGCCGCCGCGATGAGCATGGTGGAGGTCAGCACGAACGCGGGGCGTCGGAGCGATCGCCAGCTCATGCCCTCGAGCGCGACGGGCCCGGCCTGCTTCCTGTCGGCCTCGTCCGTCACAGACCGGTTCAGGATCCACACGATGAACATGAACAGCCCCAGGCCCGGGACCAGGATCACCGTGCCGATCATCATGTGAACGTCCCCGGAGGCGAAGTTCGGGTTGGACATCGACGCCAGCCCAAGTACCGCGACCCGCAGCACGTTCATGAAGACCGCGACCGGGATCGCCAGCAGCAGCAGCGCCGTGCGCTGCCACCAGTGGCGGCATTGGATCAGCGCGACCGCGCCGGCCAGCGCCGCGAACGCCACCACCATCCGCATCCCCGCGCACGCCGCCGCGATCTCCAGGGGCACCTGCGTGCCGCTCGGGGTCACCACCGTCATCGACTGGCCCATGCGATCGGCGAAGAAGGTGTCCCTGGCGAACACGCCGTAGATCTGCCCGATGATGTTGATCGTCAGCACGCCACCCGACGCCGCGATCGACTGGAGCCTGCTCGTCAGGGCGATCATCACCTGCTCGCTGATCGTCACGCCGAACGCCAGGTACGCGATCGGCAGGAACGCCACGCGCATCACCGCCGGGCCGGCCAGAAGCAGGACCACGCCAAAGAGCGTCAGGATCATCGACGCCCCGGCGAACATGTGGTTCTTGATCCCAAGCAGCATGAACGGATAGCACAGAAGCCCCAGGACCAGCGGCATGAGCCCGGGCCAGAAGACACGCGCCCGCGCCGACATCAGCGCCTCGCGCTCACGCCAGAGAAGATACCCGCTGATCACCGGAACCAGGAACGCGTGCCCCCAGTCCTGCGGCTTGTCCAGGCTGAACTTCGCCTGCCGCCAGAAGAACTCGTGGAAGAACGCGACAAACCCGAGCGCCAGCAGCGACACACCCGCGATCATCGGCGGGCGCGTCAGCACATCGCGCAGCGTGCGCGCCGGGGCCTTGCTGAGCCCGCCCACGCCCGTCATGCTCGTCGCCGTCGTCGTCACGCCGCCTCCGACCGCATCTTCTCCGCCACACGTTCGCATTCCGGCGTTCGCGCCGCCCAAGCCCAGGCTCACGCGGACTCCGCCGCGCGCGTCGCTAGTTCTGCGGCCCGAACACGTCGTCCGCGAAGTTGCGGTCCAGCACGAAGCCAAACCCATACGTCGCTCGGAATCCGTTGCGGACCACCGCCAAGGGATACGCCCAGAAATTCGTGCCCACGTTGATCACGTCGTCACGCTTCAGATAAATGTCGGGCATCGTGCCCTCTTTCACGGCACGCAGATCCAGGCGGATCGTCGCCTGCCGGTCCTTCCCCACCATCCGCGTCAGGTCCACCCGCTCCGGCACCGCCAGCGACGACAACCCGCCCGCCGACACGATCGCACGCGTCAGCGTCATGCGACCCACGTCCGGGATCGAATACGGCCCGGGGCGCTGCACCTGGCCTTCCATGTAGAACACGCCGATCGGCGCCGTCGGGATCCGCACGATGTCACCCGGACGGATCACCACGTTGTACTGCGCCGATCCGTCGAGCAGCGCCTTGAGCGGCACGCGGATCACACGCTGGGTCATCAGCTGCTCGGGCCGCAATTCGCCGCCCTGGGCCGCGACCTCCGCCGCCGCCGCGGTCGGCTTCACCTGCACCCACCGCCCGTCAAGGAACACCCACGACGACGCGGGGCTCTCGGCGCCCGCCGCCGCCTGCTTGCCGATGTTCCCCGCGCTCATCCCGCTGTCCACCAGGTCGATCGCGGGCTCCTGGGGCTTGGCGTCGGTGTGCTCCGGGGGCTCGATCGCCGGCGCACGACCCGCGGCGCGAACCATGCCGGGCGAGCCGCCGCCGCTCGCCGGATCTTTCGGCGGTTCCTTGGGCTGGCCGTCCTTGGGCTTGCTCAGTTCGTCGATCAGATCGATCAGGTTTTCCGCGGGCGCGGGTCGCGTGCTCGGCTGCTCGCTCGGCCGGGCCGGCGCCGACGACGGGTGCGCCATGTTGCCCTTGATCAGGTCGCTCAGCGGCACCTGGCGAACCACGTACACGTTCTCGATGTTCTCGTTGAACTGTCCCGCCGCCGTGATCGCTTCGTACAGGCGATAGTCGGGCTTCGGAATGAAGTAGGGGCCGGGCTGTTGCACCGCCCCCACCACCGTGAACGTCTGCTGGCGCTTCTGGATGATGACGACCTCAACCAGCGGATCGTTCACAAACTTCTTCAGCCGCTCGCCGATCAGGTCCCGCGCCTGGTCCAACGTCAGGCCTGTCAGCTCGACCTGGCCGATCTGGGGCAGGTTGATCCGACCACGGATGTCGACCTCGCGGTCGTACTCGCTGGCGGCGGTGTTCGAGCGCACGTCATCGAACGCCGTGATCCGCACCTGGTCGCCCGGGCTCAGGCGATAGTCGCTGGGCTCTGGGATCAGATCCTGGGCGGTCGGGTCCGAATACTCGACGAACTCGCCCGTGTCCTCCTCAATGCTCGTGAGTCGCTCCAGGATCGGCACGCTCGTCGGCGTTCGTTCCCAGCGCCCGATGGTGCTCGGATCGATGAACGAATCAACCTCGCACCCGTTCATCACCAACGCGCCTGTCGCCAGACCGCACGCCGCCACCATCGCGCCGACGCGCCGCGCTGCCCCGGATTTGCTCGCACTCGCCATTGGTAGTTCCTTCAGCCGTCCCGATCGATCCGACCCCTTCGCCCCACAAAATCCGAACACGAACGATAGCACCTCAACCGTGGGGCGGAACGCTAACCACGGCCGGGGCGCAGTCAACACACCCTTCGCACCAAACGGCGCGCATGGGCCCAGCAGAATCGACCGTTCCAGACCAGCCGGTTGAGCGGGTGACCGCCTTTTTACGGGACCACATCCCGCAAGTTCGCCCCATCACAACCTCTTGCGCGGAGATTGCCACCCCATCCCTATCCTTCCCAGGTGTCAAATCCTTCCACCAACCCCGATTCCACCCCCCCCGTCGACGCCGGCATCGCACGCACCCTCGCACGCCATCCCCGCCCCCTCGGCGGCGACCCGCTCCGTCGCGTCGATAAGCCGCTGCTCTCTCTCTCGGCCATGGTTCTCAACAACCAGACCGGCACGCCCGAACAACTCTCCATCAAAAAGAAGCCCGCGTGGCTCCGCGCCAAAGTCCCCGGCGGCCCCGAATACCAGCGGCTCAAGGGCGTCCTCTCTCAACACAAGCTCCACACCGTCTGCGAAGAGGCCAACTGCCCCAACATGGGCGAGTGCTGGTCACGCGGCATCTCCACCATCATGATCCTGGGAGACACCTGCACCCGCGCGTGCGGCTTCTGCAACGTCAAGACCGGCCGACCGCCCTCCCTCGACAAGGACGAGCCCCGACGCGTCGCCGAATCCATGCGCCTCATGCACGAGCACGCCAAGCTCAGGCACATCGTCATCACGAGCGTCAACCGCGACGAGCTCCCCGACGGCGGGGCCGGCATCTGGGCCGAGACCATCATCCGCACCAAGGAAGCCTGCCCGGGCCTCTCGATCGAAGTCCTCATCCCCGACTTTGAGGGCAACTGGGCGGCGTTGCAGATGGTGATCGACGCACGCCCTCACATCATCAACCACAACCTCGAAACCGTCCGGCGCATGTACCCCGCCGTACGCCCCAGCGCCAAGTTCGATCGATCGCTGGAACTGCTCCGCCGCGTGAAGGAACAGGGCGGCGTGGCCAAGACCGGCATCATGGTCGGCATCGGCGAACGCGACGAAGAAGTCGTTGAACTGATCCGGGAAGTGCTGGAAGCGACCAAGGCCGAGTCACGAACGCCGAACGCCGACACTCCGAGCCCGATCCCCGACGCCTGTGACATCTTGACCATCGGCCAATACCTTCAGCCGACCCGCAACCACCTGCCCATCGACCGCTGGGTGACGCCCGAACAGTTCGCGTTCTTCAAGAAGGAAGGCCTCGTCCGCGGCTTCAAGGTCGTCGAATCCGGCCCCCTGGTCCGCAGCTCTTACCACGCCGACCACCAGGCCGACGTGCTCAGCACGATCGAAGACGAGCGGGCCACGCGAAGCGGGTGACACGCCATCTCGCGCCCATGCCCCATCACCATCAGCGCCGATCGATGCCCGACAGCCCCATGTATGTGTTCATGATCGCGGACTCAAACCCGGTGTAGGGGTCGTGGGCGATCAGGCTCGGGTCCATCTGCGACGAACGCAGAAAACTTGCCGACCCGTCGCCCCAGGCCGTGAAAAACCGGCTATCGAGCTCGGTCGGTCCGCCCATGTAGCCGCCCACCCGCGAGTCCCAGAGCAGACCTTTGAGCGACGGGAACGCAAGGTCCACCCACGAGGTACCACGGAAGCGGCGAATATCCGCGAACTCCCACCGATTGTCCCAGAACTCTCTGCTCGCCATCGTCGAGAACGACAACAGCAAGGGAGTCGCGATCAACCAATCGGGCGGGGATGCAGGCTCGCCGGAGAGTCTCGCGGCATTCCAGTACCGGGTCGCGTCCCGTCGCGGCAGCTGTTCCGCGTACTCAGGCACCGCCACCGACGCCCACAGCGTCGCCTGTCCCCAGAATCCACCGTTTCCGGAGGATCGCAACGTATGCCCGTGGATGTGAAATGGCCCGTCGGGACGCCCGGGGGTTCCGATGAACGGGAACATCTCCCGCTCACCGTGTGCATACAGCGACAGCACGACATGCGCCAGACGCAGGTCTGACAATGAACGTCCCTCGCGGGCCGTCGCTCGCGACCGCGACAAGGCCGGCAGCATCACCGTCATCAACACCCCGATCACCGCGATCAAGACCAGCACCTCAACGAGCGAAAACGCACGCCGCTCCACGCCGCTCGCGCCGACCAGAACGGGCGAGCGGTTCGTTTCGTACCCACGGCGCCGGCCCGCGTACAGCGGGAGCAGTAGAAGCCCCGCATTTCGGAGCACTCCCAGCCCCGCCTCGCTCCCGTGCGACAAGCCCGATGGCAGCCCGCTGCAACCGCACGACGGCGCGCCCGGCCGGGACCAGAGCCACGCGAGAAAGGCCGTGAACATCACCAGCGTGGCCGACGCCGCCCGCGCCATCCACCGGGCCGGTTCAGGCCGGCGTAGCCGCTGGCACGCCAGCACCAACTCCCACGCCACGAGCCCGCCCGTAACGATGGCGAGCCACAGGCCCGCCCCGGCCGATCGCGCGCCGGCGCCGAATCGCATCGCGGCCACGATCGCCTCCGGGTGCAGACCCTTGGCCATCGCCGAGACTCCGAACACCAACGCCACCATCGCGTACGCGACGCGTACGCCCGCCTCGGGTCGTGATCGATGCGACGACTCCATGCCGGCCTTCCAGCGGATCAGAACGCCAACGGGAACAGCTCGCGGTCACGCACGTTGGTGAGGAGCAGATGCTCGAGCCGCCAACGCTTCGACTCGGGCTCAAGGACAAAGACCATGATGATCGGGCGACGAACACCACCCCCGAATTCACACACAAGCCCGACGTCCGCGACGGTCACGAACTCATGCGTTGTCATCAGTTCGCGGACGAGCGGCGTGCGCACCCAGAAAGCCGGCGCGCCGCCCCCGCTCAGCCCTCGCCACGCATCGCTCCCGAGCTTTGCGTCGAATGTCCGTGTATAAAAGTCGTTGATCGAGCAGCGGCGCACTCGCACGAACATGCCGCGATCGTCCGCCGGCAAACGCACGACCGTCGCGCGACCGCCCCCATCCCTCAGCGCCGCCTCGAAGATGGAATCGCACGCATCCTCAACGCTCATGCCCGCAGGCATCGGTCGGCCGTCCGCCGCTTCGTACGTCGAGTCCATGCCCAGCAGCATCATCTCGTCCCGCTGGCGAGGCTGGTAGCCCGCGCTGATGCGCCACGCGCGATAGCCCGCCGAACTCCGCCCGACAAACCGGTGAAAGACGAACGATGACGCATGATCCAAGAGCCCGGGCACGTCCGCCTCCAATCCCGGATCGATGTTCATGTCGGCCGACGACAACAGCGCCCGCATGTCCTCGGCCGATCGAACCTCATCGACCGCCCTGGTCTCGATCGCCCGGAACAGGTCGCGGCTCGCGTCGATCATCGCCTCGGCTCGCTTCAACCCCTCGGCGGCGTCGTTGGCCGCGGTCCGGCGCTGGCGCTCAAGGCCATACACGCGATAGGCGGCGAAAAAACCGCCAACGATCGCCAACGCGAGCGTGATCGCAAGAAACTTCTTGGCGCCGACACCCGCCATGCCCTTCCTCGCCGCTCAAACACCGCGCAGACGCCGCCCTTCGTCCATCTGCACAGTCATACCGGCCAACTTAGTTCGGGTGGCACTCGCCCGTGCATTCGGTGTCCAGCCTGCAGAGGCATTGCCAGATGGTCGGGTTCTTGCAACAGCAGCAGATCTTCGGGTTCGAGCATTGCCCGCCCGGCGGTGTCACAAACCCTGAAAGCACGCACTGGTTCGCGGTGCAGGACCTACAAGGCGGCTCAGCCGTGCCAAGCCCGCTCGACCAGGCGAGCACGGTCGTCGTGGTCGCCACGCACGCCAAGCCGGCCGCCGCCAGGATCCGCCATGTCCGTTCACTCGCGCCGATCGTTGTGTTCATAACTCAGCCCTCAGTGTAATCGTGACATTGCTCGCGCCAGCATACCCCCCTCCCATCGCGCGTCAAGCCCAAGAAACCTTGTAAAGTTGCGATGGATGTTTTCGTCGCGCTCTTCAAGCAGGAAGGCCTCGTCCGCGGCTTCAAGGTCGTCGAATCCGGCCCCCTGGTCCGCAGTTCTTACCACGCCGACCACCAGGCCGACGTGCTCAGCACGATCGAGGACGAGCGGGCCACGCGAGGGTGATCGACCTCGAGCGTGCCTCCGGGGTCTATCTCGGGATGGGTGCGAGACACCACGCGGCGAGCGGCATGCAGTCGCCTTGGTGAGGCCACCCCTTCGAGGTTGCCATCAATCCGCTTGTGAATCCAGCGGCCTGAACTCGCCGGTCTTGCGGTTGTTCTCCGCGATCAGCAGCGCGTGGATGAGGTTCAGCCGGTCCGCCACGGCGTGCATGCTCGCCGGACGCTTGTCCGGGTTCACCTCGACACACTGCATGATCAGCTCGTTGAGCTTCGGATTGATCTTAGGATTGAGCTCGATCGCCGCCTTGGGCTTCTCGATCAGGTTGTCGTCCAGCGAGCCCACCAGCTTGTCACCCTTGGCCAGCGCCGTCGGCACGTTCTGCCCCGTGCAGATCGCGTACATCGTCGCCCCGAGGTTGTAGATGTCCGTCTTGGGCGTGATCGGGCGGCGGTGGACCTGCTCGGGAGCGATGTAATCCGGCGTGCCCTGGATACGCGGCTTGACCGTCCCCGCCTCGCACGACTGGCCAAGGTCGATCAGCTTCACCACGCCGTCGGGCTCGACCACGATGTTGTTGGGCTTCATGTCGGCGTGGATGAACCCGCACTCGTGCATGTGGGCCAGCCCCAGCGCCGCCTGGTGGAAGATGTCCGTCGCCTGGACGAACGACCTGGGCGGGTGGGTGTCGAGGCTCTTGCCGTCGAGGAATTCCATGACCAGAAAGACGTCGGTCACGTGGATGAGGCGCCGCGTTTTCTTGATCATCCGCTCCAGGTGCCGCACGTTCCGATGATGCACCTTGGACCCGACCTTGAATTCCTGTTCTGCCTGGTCCAGGAAGCGGCTGTCCTTGTCTTCCTCTCGCCGCTGGACGTGCTTCAGGGCCCAGACCTGCTTGGTCTTTGGGTCTTGGACGAGGTACACCACCGACGCCGCACCCCTTCCGAGGAGGTCCAGCACCCGGTAGCCTTCGACAGTCTCGCCCTTGTTCAGCTCTGGCACGCCCAGACTTTCGACTTTGAGCGCCCAATTCGACGCTCGGAGTTTCTTCGCACAGACCAGATCCGACCCAGGACTCTTCCGCCGCCCCCCGGCCAAGCCTTTCAGCCCGGGCCAGACCAGAGATGTTCCCTTCGGCGGGAGGGCCCGCGCGGTTCACCCGCGGTTCAAGTCGCGGGACCGCAACAACCCCGTTCCCGGCCGCCCGCCGGGGGAAAGCCCCCTTGGGATCGCACTCCCACCGCCGCCCGCCCGGCGGGAACAACCCGCCCGGTGACACAAGAACGTGCCGACAAGCCCGCGGCTTGCGACAGCGAGGACACTTTATAGGCAAAGCCCGGTCAGGGTGTCGACCTCGACGCCGGGATGGACTCGGAAAGGGTGATTACCGGTCTTTATTCGAATGGCCGACCGGCTTGGCTGGGTACCTGTTGCCCCGCGCGAGGATCTCTCGGAATGGAGCGCCGATCGAACGCGACAGCCTTGGAGCGGGACCGGGCCCTCCTTCGGACCCTGGCCGAGGAGCGGGACGAAGGGCCGGTGTGGACAATCACAAGTCTCCGATTTCCCGCCCCCACCGATTCCGCACGGGCGCGTGCCGCATCGTGGATCGCAAGCAACGAGAACATCAGCGGGACCGCGCTCCGGCAGCGCTGTCACCCGCGTCCCTCGGAGCAAGGAGCCATTCGGCCGATCTGGACATCAAGCGATGAGGCGCCCGATGAAGAGCCCTCATCGGACGTCCAACCTGAACTCTTGCTGTCGAGCACGCGCACGCGGCTGGCGTCGGCGGCCGGCGCGGCCGCTCCGGTGCGCTCGGTCGTCCCTTGCCGGGTTACTTCAGCAATTGCTCGCGGAACCAAGCCTGGGGGAACAGTTCGCCGGGGCTGCTCGTGGCCGCGATGTCACGGTGAAGCACCACTCGATCAGCCGGGATGTTGAGTTCGCGGCAGAGGGTGTTGACCAGCCCGACCAGGCGGGACATCTCCTCGGGCGTAAACGCCTTCCGATCGCCGTCGCCGATCAGGCAGATGCCGATCGTGTTAAGGTTGTACCACTCGCCGTTCTTGCCCGCGGCGTGGGCCCCGGGCTTCTGCTGCATCCAGCGGTAGCCCACGTGGACCTCGCCGTCGCCGATGCCGTTGCCGTTCCCGATCACAAAGTGATAGCCGAGGCCCTTGAGGCCGCTCGCCTGGGCTTCGGCATCCAGCGACGCGGGCGTGCCGACCACCGAGCCGGAATGATGAATCACGATGCCCTGCCAGCGCCCGGGCGTGATGGGAACCTTGGTGGAGAAGATGCCCTCGTAGGAGCGGGGTCCGGCCGACGCCACCAGGGCCGGGAGGGCCCAGCCGCCCGAGGTCGGTCCCTTGGCCCCGTCGAGCGCCCACAGCAGCCCGCCCACGACACTCATCGCGCCCACGAGAGCGCCCCACACCACGCGCGTGCGCCGGGCGGGGGATCGACGAGCTGACTTGGCCTTGCGCTTCATGCGTCCAATTCCCCCGGCACCTCGCCGTGCGCCCGATGGGCTCCGCGCCCACTCCCGCGCACCACAAGCATACCAGGCTCTCTCATCGTCAGATAGATCGACGGGCGCTCAAAGGGCGCTCCGTGTGAACCGAAGAATTTGAGAAATTTCCGCGCGCTTCGTCAATGCTTCTCAAGCAGGCGGGCCCGCAGATTCGGCTGCCGACGCCCGTACTCGTCCTCGATATACGACGGGGCTCTCTGATCCCGGATCGCGTCATACCGGTCGAACTGCGAGCGTTCCTCGTCGGGTGTCAGCAACGGGTCGTAGCAGCCCGAGGACAGACCCACAACGAGTAGAGCGCCGAGCGCCATAGACGCCGCCCACCCACGCCGAGAACTCAAATCTTCTGGGTTCCGAGAATGCACAAAAGCAGTGTACCGACCCCAAGGGATCGGGGCCGGTCCACTGCCGAAGAGAGGAGGATCAATGAATTCCAATCGCTGTGCTTACAGGTACTTACGCACGCTTCGCCGCGAAGGTTCTAGGTCCGTGCCCGTCCGAATAACAAATTTCATCCGGGTCTGAGGCGGCCGTCGGTCCCGATCTGGACCTCGCCGCGGGCCCACAGCTGACGCACGCCCTCGTACACCGCCGCGCACACGGCCGTCGCCAGGTTCAGCGATCGCTCGTTTCGCACCATGGGGAAGGACACGCACCGATCTTCGAACCGATCGAGAATGTCTTGCGGCAGACCCGCGGTCTCCCGACCGAAGAGCATGTGGTCGCCGCGCCGGATCTCCACGTCGAACACCGTCCGCCCCGCCTTGGTCGTGAACACCCACGGCCGCCGCGGCGCCGCGTTCGCCAGGTAGGCCTCGAAATCGGCGTGCTCGCGCACGTCCAGCCTCGGCCAATAGTCGAGCCCGGCGCGCCGACACGCCTTCTCCGAGAGCTCGAATCCGAGCGGATGGATGAGGTGCAGCGCGCACGCGCACGCCACGCAGGTTCGACCGATGTTCCCGGTGTTGTTGGGGATCTCGGGCTCGTGCAGCGCCACATGAAAGAGAGGCGTGGGACGCGGGGCCTGCGTGCTCACTTCTTGCCGCTCAGGAACTTTTCCTCGGCGGCGCGACGGGCCTTCACGCCCGGGTCGGCGCGGAGCACGCCCTCGATCGCGGCCCGGTACGCCGGGGCGGTGGGCGAGCCTTCCCAGCGCACCACGCCGTCGGAACTGGCGACCGCCACCCACGGGATGGTGATCTCGCCGCCGGATGAGCCGCCGAACTCACGCCCGCCGATGTTGCCCGTGTAGAGCGTGATCGCGTGCTCGAGGCTCATGCTCTTGGAGAACTTCTGGGCCTGCTCGATCAGTTTCAGGGGGTCCGTGTTCTGGTTGTCGCTGTTGGAGTCGCGATCACGAACGTCGACCATCGCGCCGATCACCGCGACATCACGCCCGTACTTCTTCTGCTCGAGGTCCATGTCGCGGAGCAGCGTCTCGTAGCTCGCGCGGACCTTGGGGCTCCACACATACATGATGATCGCGCGGCCCTTGACCGCGGGATCCTTGGGATAGCACGCCCCGGGAGCGGGCAGCGTCAAGGCCTTGGGCCCTTGGTTGTCGTTGGACGAGGAATCCTTGTTGGCCTTCTCGGGCCGGGGCCACGGCGCACGCTGATAGTCCTCGGGAGAGGGATCAACGAACGCCTGCTCGGGAATGCTGCGCGTGTCCACATCGCTCCGGATGGCATCGGTTCGGCGCGCCTCGCGCTCGGCCTTCTCCTTGGCCGCCGCGATCGAGCCCTTGATGCCCGCGGCCTGTTCCGCGGTCTCGGCCAGGAGCATCTTCACCGCCTCGTCGACGGACTCGGTCGCGATATCCGCGAAGCGCATCTGTCCGGCGCGATCAACGACGTAGAAATCGGGATCCTGGTCGGACCTGAGCGCCTCGCGGAACTTGCCCTCGGCGTCGTGGGCGACAAACAGGTTGACGCCTTCCTTGGGCGTCTCTTTCTTGGCCTTGTCCCACTCACGGGCGCCGTGGGCGCCGATGACGACCAGGCCATCGACCGACCTGGTCGACGCCAGGCGCTGCGCCAACGCGAACGCTCTCGAGGCCGTGGGATACCAGTCGGAATAGGTGCAGATCAGCACGACCTTTCCGGAAAGGTCGGACGATGCGGGAGACTTTCCGCCGACCCAGTCCGTCAGCTTGGTGAGGGCGTCGCTGGGCCAGGGCGCAAGCTCCATGGCGTTCAGGGCCTGGCGCCGCTCGCCGCTGCCTTCGCGGACGACGCTGGGATTGAGCACCTGGGCCGACGCGACGAGGGCCTGGCCGGTGATGCTGAGGAATACCGCCGCGCAGATGATCCGATTCACAGAACTTCCTTTGGGCCCGGGGCCCGGCCGAGTGCCCACCACCACGGACTTCACTCGTCCGTAGCGTATCGCGCTCCGCGGGGGCGTTGCACCAGAAACGCGTGGCCGACACGCCCGCGGCTGGGCTGGAGGTTTTTACGAGTTGGTGGCCCTGGAGTTCCCGTGGAGCGGGGGACTTGTGACAATCGACTTGGAGACGAACTCCCGCTTCTTCAGGGGTCTGGCCGGGTCGCCCGCGGCGATCGTCCACGCCGGCACGTCGGCATCGACCATGCTCCGGGCGCCGATCACCGCGCCCGGGCCGATCGTCACGCCCGGGAGCACCAGCGCGTCGGTCGCCACCCACGCGTCGGCCCCGATGACGATGGGCCTGTGAACGGCGATCGCGCCGGGCTTGGTGTGATCGCGTGCCTCGGTGAGCAGGCTGGTCCGCTGGCTAACCACCGCGCGGGCTCCGAGCGTGATCGGACATCGCGCCAGCAGGAGCGCGTGGTCACCGACCAGGACAAACTCGCCGCACGAGAGATTCCAGGGGCGATCCAGGGCGACGGTGGGACGGAAGTTGGTGGTGCTCGAAACCCTCGCGCCGAAGAGGCGGAGGATGAGTCGGCGGTACGCGTACCAGTTGTGGTACGACATGCTGAAGAGACGACGCCCGAGGAGCTTCCAGAAGAAGCTGCGGAGTGGCGGGTCGGGCGGGTTGATGGCGTCGGGGCTCATGGGGATCTTTGAAACGAGGCGACGCGGGGCCGGGTCGTCCGAACCGTCGATTACCCGCCGGCGTTGAGTTGCTCGTCGCTGGTGCTCCCGACCGGCGGGCGCAGCTCGGTCACCGCGCGGGCCGGATTGCCCTGAATCACCGTCGAATCCGGGAAACTCTTGTACACGCTCGATCGGGGCCAGACGCGGCAGTCCGCGCCGAGCGACACGCCCGGAGCGAGATAGGTGTCGATCCCGATAAACGTCCGCGGCCCGACGGTGATCGGGGGCGTCAGCAGCGGAAAGCGGGGATCGGTGAAGTCGTGCGTGCCCGCGCAGAGGTGCGCGTGATAGTCGATCACCACGCCGTCGCCCAGCGTGATCACGCCGAGGTTGTAGAGAAGGACGCGGTGCCCCACGTCGCAGTCGTCCCCGACGCGGAGGTTCCAAGGGATCGTGACCTCGGCCGTGCTGGCGAATCGGCAGTTGCGTCCCACCTTGGCGCCGAAGAGTCGCAGCATCGGCACGCGCAGCGACGCGAAGTATTTCCAGATCGGCTTGAGCCCCATCCAGAGGGCCCGCGCGATGTTCTGGCGAGTCGTCCAGGCCGTATGCCGGATCGGTGCAACCGGGGGCACACCATCCGGCGCTGATCCAGCGATGTTTGAAGTTTGATCGGACGTGCTCACGCGCGCTCCACGAGAACGCCATCGTATCGGGAAACCCTCCCCGAGTTGTGCGCCGCGAGCGCCGGATTCTCACGGGGTCTGAATCCCGGTTGCAGTGACCCACCCCTCGGTCCCGATACACTCCGAACGCCCATGATCGCCTCAGAAACCACACCAAATATCAGCCAAACGGAAGGTTCGCCCGGTGAGTCACACAGACCTGACCCCGACCCGGCCATGTCACCGACCCTGGCGCCGGACGTTCCGATCGTCATTCTCAACCAGTACTATGTCCCGGACGTCGCCTCCACCGGGCACCTCCTGCACGAGCTTGCGCGGGAACTGGTCACGCTCGGCTGCGAGGTCCATGCCGTCGCCGCGTGGCCCTCGTACGGCCCGCCCGACACGTGGCAGCCCTGCCCGCTCCGCGAAAAGCGTGACGGCGTTGATGTCCGCCGGATGAAGACGACGCGATTCAGCAAGGACCGACTGCTGGGGCGCGTGGTGAACTTCTCGACGTTCATCGTCCCGCTGGCGTTGCGCACGCTCCTTGGCTCGCGACGCAACCACGTGTACCTGTATACGACCAACCCGCCGTTCCTGGGGATCATCGGTGCCTTCGTCTCGCTGTTGCGCCGACACACCTATGTGCAGTTGCTGCACGACGCCTACCCGGACCTGGCGGTGTGGGTCGGAACGATCCGCAAGGGCGGCATCGCCGAGCGTGTCTGGCACTGGATGAACAAGCTGATGTACTCGCGTGCGGCCGAGACGATCGTGCTGTGCGAGGCCGCCAAGGCCCTGGTCTGCCGGAACTACGACATCGATCCCGCCCGCGTCCACGTGATTTCCAACTGGGCCGACGGCGATCTCATCGTGCCCAAGGACAAGCGCACCACCAAGTTCTCCAAGACCCACGGGCTCATCGAGCCATTCACGGTGCTCTATTCCGGCAACCTCGGCCTCTACTACGAGTTCGAGACCCTGATCGGCGCCGCCGAACGCCTGATGGGCGAGAACGTGAAGTTCGTCTTTGTCGGGTCGGGGGGGCGCAAGGCCTGGATCGCCGAGCAGATCCAGAAGAAGAAGCTGACCAACTCGATTCTCCTTCCGTACCAGCCGACGGCCGAGGTGCCCGATTCCTTGCCGTCGTGCGACACATCGGTCGTGTCGATCGCCAAGGGGATCGAGGGGATCAGCTATCCCAGCAAGCTCTACACATCGCTGGCGGTCGGGAAATCGGTGCTCGCGCTCTCCGAGCCCAAGAGCGAGCTGCGCGATCTGGTTGAAAAGCACCGGCTGGGCCGGTGGGTCCGCATCGGCGACGTCGACGCGTGCGTCGCGACCATCCGCGACATGATGGCCCACCCCGAGGAGGTCGCCGCCGAGGGGCGCCGGGCGCGGGAACTTTTCGACGCCGAATACACCCGACCCCTGGCGGCCAGGAAGTACGCCCATGTTCTGGCGCTCGCCGCGCGGCGTGCCGGCCTGCCCACCCGGAGGGTGTCGTGAGCCAAGCCACCACGAGCGCCAACAAGCTTCGGGTTCTGCTCGTCACCGAGGACGACCCGCTCTATGTCATCCGCTTCTTCGAGGTCTTTTTCAGCGAATACCCGCGCGACGAGTTCGAGGTGCTGGGCATCACGATCGATGCCGCCTTCCATGAGTCCAAGCTCAAGACGGCCAAGCGCATGTGGGGCTTCTTCGGGCCCATCGACTTCTGGAGGCTGCTCTTCCGCTTTGCGATGGTGAAGCTCTCGCGCGTGTCGATCGGAACGCTGGCCGCCAAGGCCGGCATCCCGCTGGTCCCGGCGACCAGCGTCAACGACCCCGGGTACATCGAGCGGGTCCGCGCGATGAAGCCCGACGTGATCGTGTCGGTCGCCGCCCCGGAGATCTTCAAGAAGGACATCCTCTCTTCGGCGCGGCTGGGCTGCGTGAACATCCACTCCGGTCGTCTGCCCAAGTACCGCGGCATGATGCCCAACTTCTGGCAGTTGCTCGAGGGCGAGAAGTTCGCCACGGTGACGGTGCACGAGATGGCCGAGAAGCTCGACGCCGGGGCGGTGCTCGATACCTTCGAGTTCCCGCTGCGCGAGCGCGATTCGCTCGACCGCGTCATCACCGAGACCAAGCGCGAGGGGGCTCGCCTCATGATCCGCGTGCTGCGCCAGCTCGCCTCGGGCACGGCCCAGCCCAAGCCCGTCGACATGACCGGGGCCCAGTACTTTTCGTTCCCCAAGCCCGCCGACGTCGCCAGGTTCCGCCGGCGCGGGCATCGGATGTTGTAAAGGAAGGCATCGGGCCGGGGGCATCAGGAATCGAAGGGCCGGGCGGGCGAACACGGGCCGGGCGGGCGGCGAACAATCAACCAAGGTCAACGGAGCCTCTGGTGGCATCAGTGAAGGCAAAGTACGGATCGCTCCCCAGCAACGCCGCGATGTCGATCGACGTCGAGGACTGGTTCCAGGTCGAGAACCTCAAGTCCGTCGTCGAGCGAAGCTCCTGGGACTCGCGCGACCTCCGCGTCGAGCGCAACACGGACCGGATGCTGACGCAGATGGCGCACCACGGCGTGAAGTCCACGTGCTTCATCCTCGGCTGGTGCGCGGAGAAGAAGCCGGCGCTGGTCAAGCGGATCGCCGCCGCCGGGCCCGAGATCGCCAGCCACGGCTACGGGCACGAACTGGTCTACAGCCTCAAGCCGCACGAGTTCAAGGCCGACATCGAGCGCTCCAAGAAGTTCCTCGAGGACCTGACGGGCCAGGCCGTCAAGGGATATCGCGCCCCCTCGTTCTCGATCACCGACTGGTCGATCGATGTCCTGCAGTCCCTCGGCTTTGAGTACGACTCCTCCGCCTTTCCCACGGTCGCCCATGACCGCTACGGCAAGCTCACGGGCATGTCGCCCGGCGTCCCCGTCGTCGAGATACGCAAGGGCTTTTATGAGGTCTGTGTTTCGTGCGTGAATGTCGCCGGCAAGGGCGTCCCGTGGGGCGGCGGCGGGTACTTCCGCCTCTTCCCGTACACGCTCTTCCGCGCGGGCATCAAAAAGATACTCCGCTCGGGACAGCCCTACGTCTTCTACATCCACCCCTGGGAGATCGACCCCGGTCAGCCAAGGGTCAGCGGCCTGAAGCGCTCGCACGCGTTCCGCCACTACGTCAACCTCTCGCGCGGGGAGAAGCGATTCAACAACCTGCTGCGCGACTTCAACTGGACCACCATGTCTGACCTGCTTTCCCGATGGAAGCCCGAGACCCGGCCCGCCAACGCGAGCCCGCCCACGAGCACCGCCGCCGCCTGACACGCCGATCCGCCAGCACCGGGGCCCGCCCGTGACCAACTCTCGCTCCCGCCGATCCAACAATGACGCGTGACCAACCGCGGCATCGTCATCGATCGGATCTTTGAACCGGGCGCCTCACGCGCGGCCTGGTCATGCGCGCTGGAGGCGTGGCGCCGAAGCGGCGAGCCCGGACGAACGCTCAAACGCGACGCCCGCGCCAGCGTCGTCGCGGCCAGGCTCGCGGGACGCGACGTCATCGTCAAGCAGTGGTCGCTCGTCGGCGTCTCCAGGCTCAAGGCATCGCTCGGCGCGGGCAGGGGTCAACGGCACTGGTCAGGCGCTGCGTGGCTGGCCCGACACCACGTTGACACCGCGACATGCCTCGTCCTGGCTCACGACTCATCCGAACGCGAACGAATCGACTACCTCGTGATGGAGCGCCTGCCGGGCCCCAGCGTGCTCGAGATCCTGGCGGCGGCGCGCGGGCGCCAAGGCTCCACCCGGTGCGATGCGGCGGACGCCGCCACGGCCGCGGTGCTCGGGCCGCGCCGACAGCTCGCCCTGGCGCGCGAACTGGGGCTTCAGCTCCGGCGCTTGGTCGGGCACGGACGATTCAATCGCGACCACAAACCCTCGAACCTGATCGTGCTCTCGGCGGACCACCGCCCACGCGTCGCCATCATCGACTGCGTCGCGATTCTCCCCCTCTCTCGCGCCGGCGGCCCGGGCGAGGCCCTCCATCGAATGCTCGCGTCGCTCTACATCGAGCCCTCCGGCGTCGGCGCACCGCCGCGCCGATCGCTCATCCTCGCAACCCTTCATGGAGCGCTCGGAATCGACCGGCCGGACTCGCCCGGGGCCCCGCGCATCTCCAATTCGCATCGAGCGGCCCGGCGTCGCCTGCACGCCCTGTGGAACTCCGTCGCCGACAGGGTCCGCTCCCACGGCGACCCCACACCCCGCGTCGATCCGCTGGCGCCACCCGCACGCGCGCCCTGAGTGCAACGCCGGCTGGTCTGGGGGACGCGCTCGACCTGAGCCATCGCCATGTTCGCGCGCGGCGTTTGGAGGCGATACGGTCGGACGGAGCCCGCCGAACGAAGCCGCGCCAAAGAAACTCACGCCTGAGCGGCCCCATGCTGCAAACTGCGCTTGCTCCCGCCATCCGTTTCAGGGAGGATGAACCCTCGCCGCCTGAACGGAGACTCTGCATGTTTGCTCGCTCGTGTGCGTCCGCCGTGATTTCCGCGTCGCTTCTTGCCACGTTCGCCGGATCGGCCCTGGGAGCGCCCCCGGGCGGCCCGCGCGAGGAATCCGCCCAAGCCGCCAAGCCGCGGAAAATGTGGGTTTTTCTGAAGGACAAGGGATACTCGACCAAGGCCGAAGAGGACTCCGCCGTCGCAGCGCTGAAGGACTCGGCCAACCCGCGTCAGGTGGCGCGTCGTCAGGCCCGCCGCAGCATCGCCGGCTTGTTTGACGCTCGCGACCTTCCGATCGCGCAAGGCTATCGGACCCAGATCGAAGCGATCGGCGTCAGCATCCATGTGGAGAGCCGATGGCTCAACGCTGTCAGCGTCTACGCCACCCCTGCCCAGGTCGCCTCGCTCCGATCGCTCGGGTGCGTGGCCGAGGTCCGTCCGGTGCTGGGCGGCAAACGGCGCGATTCCGATGGGCTGCCGACCCAGGCCGACGCCACGCTCGCCCGCGGCTTCTATGGCTACACCGAAGCTCAGACTCAGCAGGTCAACCTCGAAGCCCTTCACAACGCCGGCTTCACAGGCCAGGGCGTTCTGATCGGCATCCTTGACACCGGCTTCCATCGCTCGCACCAGATCTTCAACCAGCCCGGGCACCCGCTGGTCGTGGTCGCCGAGCACGACTTCATCAACAACGACGACAACACCGACATCCAGAGCGGCGACAACGGCGATCAGCACGTCCACGGCACGCTCATCCTCTCGGTCATCGGCGGCTACCTCCCCGGCACCTTCGTCGGCGGCGCCTACGACGCCCACTTTGTCCTCTGCAAGACCGAGGACATCACCAGCGAGACCCCGATCGAGGAGGACAATTACGTCGGCGGGCTGGAGCTGTGCGAGGCCCAGGGCGCCGACATGACCACCTCCAGCCTCGGGTACATCGACTGGTACACCCAGGGCGATCTCGACGGCCAGACCGCCGTCACCACCCTGGCCGTCAACATCGCCAACGACAACGGGCTGCACTGCTGCACCGCCGCGGGCAACGAGGGCAACGACGCCGATCCCAGCACCAGCACGCTCATCGCCCCCGCCGACGCGTTCCGCGTCATCACTTGCGGCGCCGTTGACTCCAACGGCATCAGCGCGTGGTTCACCTCGACGGGCCCCACCGCCGACGGACGCGTCAAGCCCGAGGTTCTGGCGCGCGGCGTTGATACGTTCTGCGTCTGGCCGTACGACGATGTCAACTACGCGCAGGCCAGCGGCACATCGCTCTCCACGCCCGTGGTCGCCTCCGTCGTCGCCTGCCTCACCGGCGCTCGCCCGAGCTGGTCCGTCGACCGGATGCGGACCTACCTCACACGCTCCGCCTCCGACTACGCCGCCACCCACACCACCGACCCGCTCTTCATCCGCGGCTTCGGCATCGTCAACGCCCATCAGGCCTACCTGATCGGTTGCCCCGCCGATTTCAACGGCGACGGCTTCGTGAACGGCGACGACTACGACGCCTTCGCCACCTTGTTCGACGCCGGGAATCCGGGCGCGGACTTCAACGACGACGGCTTCGTGAACGGGAACGACTACGACGCATTCGCCAGCGCCTTCGACGCGGGGTGCTGACAAAGGATCGCACGAAACTGATCGCGAACGTGGCTCACAGTGGCCGCGTGCGGCGGCGCGAACAGCACGGGCGTACCGACACCGGAAGTTTCCGGGCAGCGCCAAGAAAAAAGGCCAGCGCCGGGCGCTGGCCTGATCATGAACGTTGTGTCGTCCCGTCCGGAGGCCCGGTCAGTTGCCGGTGGGCATCTTGAGGTCTTCGAACACGAAGGTGTAGTTGCCGTTCGAGTACGACTCGGCACCCATGTTCGAGGTGACCAGCGGCTGGTACTTCACGTGCCCGTCGAGGTAGAGCAGCAGGCTCTTGTTGATGTCGCCGTACCCGTTCACGACGCGAGCATCCGCCGTGCGGTTGTAGACGACGATGTCGGCGTATTCGTCGTGGCACCACACCATGCGCGAGGGCTGGAACGCGTCGGCAACCTGCAAGCGCTTGGTGCCCAGGTCCATGTAGCGGATCCACGCCGCTTCGCCGGAGGGATTGCCGTAGACCTCGGAGAGCTGATCCCACCACTTCATGTTGAACTGATAGCTGATGCCCACGTCGTCATAGCAGCTTCGCTGGAAGGTCGGGTTCGGCCAGGAGTACTGGTGCGTCACCTTGTCGCTGGGGTCGTGCAGGACGGGGATCTGGAGCAGCTTGCGGGCCGGGTAGTCGGCCGGCATGTCCGCCGGGGGGTCGGGAGCCTCGAACGTCGCGTCCGGCGCGATCCACTTGTTCATCGGGCGGTCCGCCGCCTCGACGTCGAACCCGCGGCTGGAGCTCTGCCGCCAGATTCCGTCGTTGTTCTTTCCGGCGAAGCTCCAAGTGCACCAGCCGATCATGTTGCCGCTGGTCGAGGACTTCTTCGTACCGCGCTTGTAGGTCAGCGTGATCGGCAGGTATCCCTTGTTGTCGGTCTGGTAGTTCGCCGCCGCCTTGCCGACCGAGGAGAGGTTCGCCAGCGAGACCGCCATCTGGGCGCTCTTCCTGGCCTTGCCGAGCGCCGGCAGGAGGATTGAGATGAGCAGCGCGATGATCGCGATCACCACCAGGAGTTCGATCAGCGTGAATCCGCTCCGACGCTCCGACCCGTTTCGTCCCAGTTTGATCTTCATTTTTTTTACCTCGTGCATGAAGCCGGCGCTCGAATGAGCGGCCGATCGATGCGCCTCTCGTCGATCCTCGACGCTCCAGAACGGAACGCCGAACTGTGACAACCACCCGCGACACTGGCCCGCGCCGGTCGCCTGACTGGATCCAGCATAGGCCATTTTCATCGCCAGCGAAAGCCCAACCGACGCACAAACCCCGAGAATCGGGGGCGTCCATCCTTTCCCTTCGCCCGTCCCGCCCGATCGGTTCCCCCCGACCCGGCCCCCCAGCCACAAAGATCGGCCCGGGGCTCAGGTTCGATAAGCCGGAGTCCGAACAAAGTGATGCGCCCCTCCGGGGGGTGCCTGCCGCGGGTTTGACGGGGACACAGCGCGCCGGTACGGTTTCCGCCCCCGGATCAGCCGGACAAGGCGCGAACCGCGCCCCCGGACGCGCGGTACCGGATGTCATGGGGAACCTGGTGAGCGAGCCGAATCCCAAGCCCGATCCCGGAAAGACGACCCCCATCGTCCCCGATCGCGCCGCCGACACCGCCCCGGTCCCCCAGGGCGCCGGAGACTCGACCCCCGCCAGCGCCGCCGAGGCCGAGCAGATGCTCCAGGAAGCCGCCAAGAGCGGCACGAACCTCGACACGATCGTCAGCCGCCTGGTCATCGAGCAGAACCTCGCCACCGAGGACGAGGTCCGCCACTGCATGGAGCGCGTCAAGCAGATGCGCGAGGAGAACAACCAGGCATCGCTGGTCCAGCTCCTGCTCAACAACGAGTACGTCACCAAGCGTCAGATCGCCCGGCTCCGCCAGTCCATCGAGGCCGAGCGGAGCGGGCAGAAGATACCCGGCTACAAGATTGAGAAGAAGCTCGGCGCGGGGGCCATGGCGACCGTGTGGAAGGCGCGCCAGCTCCGCCTTGACCGGGACGTTGCGATCAAGATTCTCCCGCGGAAGTTCACCAACAATCCGCAGTTCATCGAGCGGTTCATCGCCGAGGGGCGTTCCGCCGCCCAGCTCAATCATCCCAACATCGTGCAGGCCTACGACGTCGACAAGGCGGGCGACCTCTATTTCTTCGTCATGGAGTACGTCGACGGGCGAACGGTTTACGACGACATCACCAAGCACAAGCGTCTCAGCGAGCGCGAGGCGATCGAGATCGCCATCCAGATCGCCGACGCCCTGCAGCACGCCCACTCCAAGGGGCTGATCCACCGCGACGTGAAGCCCAAGAACATCATGATCACCAAGGAGGGGGTCGCCAAGCTCGCCGACATGGGCCTGGCCCGGGCGGTCTCGGACAAGGAGATGGCCGAGGCCGAGGCGGGAAAGGCGTTCGGCACGCCGTACTACATTTCCCCCGAGCAGATCCGCGGCGAGCGCCAGATCGGTCCGCCCGCGGATATCTACTCCCTGGGCGCCACGCTCTATCACATGGTCACGGGCTCGGTGCCCTACGACGGCCCGAACCCCTCCGCCGTCATGCACAAGCACCTCAAGGCCGAGCTCGTCCCGCCGGATCACGTCAATCCCAAGCTGTCGGCCGGGATCTCGCAGATCATCGAAATGATGATGGCCAAGGATCCCAAGGCCCGGTATCAGAAGTGCTCGGACGTCCGCGCCGATCTCCTGGCCGTCCGCGATGGCAAGAACCCGGTCATCGCGCACAAGGATTGGGGTGTCGACCTGGCCGGGATCGCCCAGGCGGAGGCCGCCGCGGTCGGTGAGATCGCCGCCCCCGCCGCGACCCCGAGCGATTCCTTCACCCTCGGGGCCCTGTTCCGCCAGCCGCTGGTGATCCTCATGCTGGTGCTGCTGGTCGTCAGCATCGCCATCAACATCATCCTGGCGAGCCGCTCGTGAGCGTACCCACCGATCTCGTCGGTCCGATGCCGATGTTGCCCGTCATTGGCCCGCGCCGGATTTCCCGCCATTTCTGTGCCAATCCGGGGCGAGGATCCCTTGTCGCGGCACGCCGGGGGTGGTAGCCTTCGGTAGGGAATTGGTCTGTCCACATTCCCAATGAGGTTAGTCCGGCAGCCCATGACGTCCACACGAACGACACTCCACCCCGCCCGCAACCAGCGCGGCGTCGTGCGCGCGTCGTGGATCTCGTGGGGGCCCGCGTCGGCGTGGGCACGCCCGTGATCGACCTCGCCGTTTTTTCTCGTTCGTCCAATCCCTCTTCCGCGGGAACGTTCCTCGCGGAGTGAAACGCCTGTCGCCCCTCCCGGCATCCAGCCGGAATCGGGCTTGAAGGAGATCGATCATCGCTATCGGCAGATTCAGCGGCCGCGACGGACCACCGGTGCAACGCACCCGCGTCAACTTTCTCATCCGCATCACGCCCATCCGCGTGATCGGCCCGGAGAACGAGCAGCTCGGCGTGCTTGAAACCCCCGTCGCCATCAAGATGGCCCAGGACCAGGGCTTGGATCTTGTGGAGATCGTCCCGGACTCGCGTCCGCCGGTCTGCAAGATCATGGACTACGGCAAATACAAGTACGAGCTCTCGCAGAAGAACCGCAAGAACCGCCAGGCGTCCAAGGCGACCGAGATGAAGGAGCTGCGCCTCGGTCGCTCCGTCAAGATCGACAAGCACGACATCCAGGTGCGCATCGACCAGGCGCGCCGATTCCTGATGCACGGGCACAAGGTCATGTTCACGCAGCGATTCAAGGGGCGCGAGATCGCTCACCGCGACCTTGGCATCGACAACCTGCGCATGGTCGCCGACGCCCTGGCCGACATCGCCAAGGTCGAGCAGACGCCGCGCTGGATGGGCAAGCAGGCGAGCATCATCATGGCCCCGGACCGCGTGAAGGTCGAGGCCGTCAAGCGCAAGCTCGAGAAGGAAAAGGCCGAGAAGATCGCTCGCGGCGAGAAGGTCGAGGAGGAGACCATCGAGCAGCTCGAGGCCAAGCTCGCGGCCGAACTCCAGGCCGACGACGATCAGGACGAAGGACCGGACGACGCGACGAGCGGCGAGAGCGCCAGCCACTAGTCATCCCAACCCCGGCGAGCGTTCGTCTCCGCCGCGCACGAGTCGATGATTTCCCGCAATTCGCCCACGCCTTCACAAGGCCCGCTTCACCCGAAGCGGGCCTTTCTTTGCGCGACGGAGCCCCGCTGCTTGCGCCCCTACTCGGCCTCGTCCAGGCGCCGCACCCTCACATTTCTTCTCCCGTCCTGGCTCGGCCACACCGCCCGAAGCACGCCGCCGGCCCCGCGCCACACGCCGACCAGCAGCAGCACCACGAGCGCCAGCGGCACGATCACCACCGCCGCCGCCACGATCAGCGCCGCCAGCACCACCCACGCCGCGACCATCGCCAGGGCGCCGAACATCCCGACCGGGCGAACACGCACCCGCACCGAGCTTGGCAACTCCGGGGTTGGCCATTGGCCGCTCACACCCACAGCCTATTCCCGGCGTTGGGCGATCGTGTTGCGACCTGTGAATTCGGATTTCCCACCTCCGCCGATCGTCGGCGATCTCCGCTCATTTCTGCGCGGCCTCCCGATGGCGAGAGGACATCGCTCGCCTCTTGGCGGCTCGACTCGCTCATCCCCCACGCCGCGCAAGCTCGCCTCGCCCCAACACCGGCAAACTCTCATTTTGCCCATTTTGACTCAGTCGTTCGATAGCGTACCCGGGGCCCTTTGGAGCCCGATAACTGATTTGTCAGAATGGGATTGCGCTCGCTGGCAGGTGGAACATGGGCCGGGTGTCGCCGGGGCCGCGTGTCCCACGGTGTCCGGTGCTCTGGTTGGAGCGTGGCCGCACGCTGACCACGGCGTGCGGGGCACGCCGTTCGGGGAGCCGCGATCGCGGATTTTTGTTGTCCCGTCTGGAATCCTCGGCCAAACTTGAATCAGAACTCGCCCCGGTCGGGGGAGTTGTCGTATGGACCAGCCTCACTGATCAACAGACCCCGGAGTCACCGATGGCCTCTGCCGCTGCTCTGCTCGTCGTCACGCTCGTTCCGATCGGGCTGTCGCCCTCGGCCCTGGCCCAATCCGCCGGCAAGCCGCCCGTGACTGAGCCGCTTATCGTCGACGGCAAGCTCGTCTATCCGGACGACAATTCCATTCCGCGCTCGCTGACCCCCACGGAGCGTCTCTGGCTCGACACGATGGGCGGGGGTGGCTTCGACACGCGGGGCAGCGTCACGCCTCCCGCCGGGCCGGTCCACTGCGCCTCCGAATACGAACCCATGCAGGCGATCCTGGTCGCCTGGAACGGAAGCTCCGGCCAAACCGCGATCCTCGCCGCGATGGGCGCCAACATCACGACCATCGGCAACGCCGATCTGTACGTCGTCGGCACGGCCGCCCAGCAGTCCAGCGCCGGAACCGCGCTCAGCAACGCGGGCGCCAACATGGCCCGCGTGAAGTACTTCACCTACACCACCGACACGATCTGGATCCGCGACTACGGCCCGCGCTACATCTACCAGGGCGACTGCCGCGCCATCGTCGATCACATCTACAACCGCCCCCGCCCCAAGGACGACGCCTTCCCGCAGTGGTTCGGCCCGCAGAAGAAGCAGCCCGTCTACGACATCCCGCTCGTCCACGGGGGCGGCAACTACCACCTTTCCTCGCTCGGCGATTCTTACGCCACGCGGCTCATCAACAATGAGAATCCATCGCTCACCGAGGCCCAGATCATCGGGTACTGGCAGAGCTTTCAGAACGTCAACACCCACCTCTTCACGCCGTTCCCGACCAGCGTCGATTCGACCCAGCACCTCGACATGTGGATGCAGGTGCTGGGCGACCGCAAGGTGATGATCTCCGACTGGCCGAGCAACAGCGGCTCGACGCAGGACGTGATCTGCGACAACGCCGCCGCGTACATGCAGTCGATCGGGTACAGCGTCTACCGCTGCCCGGCGCGGTCGATCAGTGGCGTTCATTACACCTACTGCAACACCGTCATCTGCAACGACCTGCTGCTCCTGCCGATGTATACCAACTCGACGATCGTCAGCGCCGGGCACAACGACCAGGCCCTGGCCTCGTGGAAGGCCGCCTGGGAGACCACGGCGCAGAGGAAGGTCGTGCAGATCAACTGCCAGGCGATCGTTTCCTCCGCGGGCGTGATGCACTGCATCGCCATGCACGTTCCCTCGCCGCGCGGCGGCGTGAATCCCACGGCGTTCTTGATGAGCCCCAACGGCGGCGCGACGTACAACCCCGGCGACGCCGTTCCGGTCTCGTGGATCACCGACGACGACGTGGGCGTCTCCAACGTCGACCTCCAGCTCTCGCTGGATTCCGGCGCGACCTGGCCCGTCACCATCGCCGGCGCCACCGCCGACGATGGGAGCGAGAGCTGGACTGTTCCGAGCGTGTACTCGACCCACGCCCGCCTGCGTGTCGTGGCGCGCGACGCCCAGGGGCACACCGGCTTTGACATGAGCGACGCCGACTTTACGATCAACGGCCCGCACTGCGCCGCGGACTTCAACAACGACGGCTTCGTCAACGGCGACGACTACGACGCCTTCGCCGGCGCGTTCGAGGCCGCCGACATGAACGCCGATCTCAACCACGATGGTTTCGTCAACGGCGACGACTACGACGCCTTCGCCTCGCACTTCGAGGCGGGGTGCTAGGCCGTGACGCGGGAGGGACGAGCATGAGAACCGGAAGGGCATCGCGGGCGGGGATGATCGCGAGAGTCGCGGGAGTGGTGGCCGCGGGCATGGGCGTGGCGGGTGTCGCGGGCGCGGCGCCGCCGAAGTATGTGATCGTGGTTGATTCGGGCAACGACGTGGTGGCGTTGTGCGACGCGGCGTCGGGCGCGATGGTGAACGCGGCGTGGATCCGATACTCGGACTGGGGCCTGGACGCCACGAGCGCCACGCCCAAGGACGCGATCCGGGTGGGCAACCAGCTCTGGATCAGCGACCAGGTGCAGGACGCGATCCATCGCTTCACGCTGAGCGTGTCGCACCCGGAGTATCTGGGCTCGATCCGCGCGGGGCTCGACAACGTGCGGGGGATGGAGTGTCACAACGGGGTGGTGTATATCTGCAACGCGGGCACGAACAACGGCGCGCCCGGGCCGTCGGTCGTGATGTTCAACCGGCGCGGGCAGAATCTCGGGTACTTCACGGTGGGCGATCCGTTCGACGTGACGTATCGCGCGTCGGCGGGCGACCTGCTCATCGCCAACGCGTCGGGGGACGATCTTGATCGGTATTCAACCAGCGGCGCGTTCCTGGGCAAGTATCACAATTCCGACGGGGTGAGCGGCATCAATTTTCCGGAGCAGATCGCGGTCGACCCGTCGGGGGTCAACGACGTGTACGTGACGGGCTTTCTCTCGCCGGCGGGCGTGTACGCGTACAAGAACGGCGCGCAGACGGCGTACGTGCCGTTCGCCTCGCTCCGGGGCGTCGCGCCCCTGTCGCCGGGGAAATTCCTGCTGACCGCGGACACGGCGATTTCTGTCCTGACGACGGCGACGGGCGCGATCACGCCGGTGTACACGGATTCCAATGCGAACTTTCAGTACGCCAACAGCGTGACGTTCTATTGCCCGGCCGACATGAACGCGGACGGGTTTGTGAACGGCGACGACTACGACGCCTTCGCGTCGTCCTTCGATGCCGCCGACGCGGAGGCGGACTTCAACGGCGACGGGTTCGTGAACGGCGATGACTACGACGCGTTCTCCAGCGCGTTCGACGCGGGATGCTGAGCGTGCGCCGGCGGAGCAGAGCCAAGCCAGCGTGGCGCGGCCTGAGTTGGCGGTCGGGTCAACGCGGCGACGGCGAGCACGAGGCGCGCCGGGCGGACCTTGAAAGTCGGGTTGTGCGGCCCATGGTGATCTGGGATACTGGGGTTCTAGAAGCCCGGCATGCCGGGCGTTTCGTTGGGGCAGCGTGAAGGAGTTCGCATGAAGAAGGTCGCGATGATTGCTTTGCTGGCGGGTCTGACCTCGGCGGCGGGGGCCAAGCCGCCGTTGTTTGTCGAGCGTCCGGGCGAGCTGGAGTTTACGGGCCAGTTGATCGTTCGGCCGCGTCAGGACTTGAACCAGGCCGGCGAGGCCCGGGCGCGCGAACGGCTGGCGGGGATGGTGAAGAACTACTACCCCGAGGTGGACGAGTACACGATCGTGGTGCCGGGCGGGGAGGGGCTCGCGCGGGGCGCGGGCGAGAATGAGCTGGCGGCCCGCCTCTTGGCGACGGGCGACTATCAGTATGTCCACCCGAACTGGATGTGCTACCCGTGCGTCACGCCGAACGACCCGATCTTCCCGAGCATGTGGCATCACGCGAAGATGCAGTCAGCGCTGGGCTGGGACATCTCGACGGGCTCGCTCTCGACGATCGTGGCGGTGACGGACACGGGCGTGGACGTCAACCACGAGGACCTGACGCATCGCGTGCCGGGGTTCAACGCGGTGGACGACCTGGCGGAGGTGGACGGCGGGCAGATCACGGACGTGCACGGCCACGGGACGCATGTGTCCGGGTGTGCCGCGGCGACGGGCGACAACGGGAAGGGCGTCGCGGGCGTGGGCTGGAACCTCTCGTTCATGATGTGCCGCGTGTCGAACTCGTCGGGGGGCGGCGCCTATCTCGACGACCTGACGCAGGCGGCGCGCTGGGCGATCGAGCACGGGGCCCGCACGGCGAGCACGAGTTACACGGGAGTGGAGTACGAGACGATCGGGACGACGGGCGACTACATCGACTCGATCGGCGGGATTTACCTGTACGCGGCGGACAATTCGGGGCGCAACCACTCGGGCTTTGACTATCCGAACGTGATCGTCGTCGGCGCGTCGGATTCGGACGACACCCGGGCGGGGTTCAGCAGCTATGGGCTGGCCATCGACGTCTTCGCGCCCGGCGTTGGAATCTGGTCGTCGACGATCGGGAACACCTATAACGCGTGGAACGGGACCAGCATGGCGACGCCGGTGGCCAACGGCGTCGTCGGCGTGATCTGGTCGGTCAACCCCGCGCTCTCGAATCACCAGGTGCGCGACATCCTCTTCGACACCTGCGACGACCTTGGTGCCCCCGGCGATGACAACGTGTTCGGGCACGGGCGCGTGAACCTCGCCAAAGCGCTCCAGGCGGCCCAGGCGACGCTGTGCCTGGCCGACTTCAACCACGACGGCTTCGTCAACGGGAACGACTACGACGAGTTCGCGGTGCTCTTCGACGCGGCGGACCCGGCGGCGGACCTGAATCACGACGGCTTTGTCAACGGGAACGATTACGACCTCTTTGCCGATCACTTCGACGTGGGGTGCTGAGCGCGGTGCACGCGAAAATCCGAACCGCCGCGACCGAGTGAATCACAAGGCCCGGGACGACCCGGGCCTTGTTCGTTGGGTGGACACGAGGCACACAAGAACTGTCCGGACTAGAAGAACCGGTGCGGACGGCGGCGGCCTGAGGCTCTTTGCGCGCTCAGTACGAAGTGTCGGCGCTGGTGTCGACGGACTGGATCGTCGTGTCGGCGGTGGTCGTGGGCATTTCGGGGCCCGGGCGAACGTCCATGTCAACGCGACGGGAGCCGGCGTCGGGGACGGCCATGACGTTCGAGAGCGAGCCGTACTTCTGGCCGAGCGGCATTTCCTGCCAGCGCATCGCCGCGGGAGTGTTCGAGTTCTCGCGGTACTGATCCTCGTAGAAACGGACGACGAGCTGTCGCCCGGCTGGGATTTCGTACGACCAGAATCGCTCGCCCGTGCGGGTGTCGACGAGCGTGATGTTCATGGGCTGGTGCGGCGTGCTGTAGTAGGTGTAGGCGTCGTTGGAGAAGCCCGAACCGCCGGGCGTGTAGGTCGCGCACGAGCCAAGCACCCCGGCGCTGAGCAACGCCGCGATCGCGGCCGGGTGGAAGAGACGGTGACGGCGTGACGGATTCGACATCGGAAGCTCCATCGATCATGCCGGGCCGAATACACGGTCTGGACCGGCGGTCGGGATAGATCAGGGACTGACTGTATCGACCATGGGCGGCGGGGGTCGAGAGGCGCTGCGGACAAAGGAAATCGGGTTAGGGGCCCGGCGGTGTGGGCTGTTCGGGGAGTTCTTGGTGGGTGGCGGGGAACAGGGCGTGCGGGTTTGGGAGGGATCAAGGTCCATGCTGGGTTACACTCGGGCGATGAGCACGAACAAGAGAGCGGGAGCAGATGAACCTACGCCCCCGCAGGCCGGGGGTTCACGCGGTGGGGCGGGGGGTGTGGATCCGAGCCCGGGGTTTCGCGTGGGTCTTGGCTATGACATTCACCGCACGGGGAACCCGCTCCAGGGCGCCCGACCGATGGTCCTTGGGGGCGTGCCGATCCCCGGTGCCCCGCCGATCGTCGCTCACTCCGATGGGGATGCACTGTGCCATGCCGTCACCGACGCGATTTTGGGGGCGTTGGCGCTGCCGGATATCGGGCAACTCTTCCCCGACACGGACCCGAGGTATCAGGGGGCCGACTCGCGGACGTTTCTCGAGGCGGCGGTGGCGAAGGCGGCGTCGATGGGATTCCGGATCGTGAACGTTGATGCGACCGTGATCCTGGAGCGGCCGAAGCTCTCGCCTCTCAAGGAGCAGGTGCGGTCACAACTGGCCACGATGCTGAGTGTGGACGTAAGTCGGGTCAATATAAAGGGTAAGACTCACGAGGGGCTCGATGCCCTGGGTCGTTGCGAGGGCGTGGAGGTTCACGCGGTGGTCCTGCTTTGGTGTGGATAAGCCGCTTCTTTTGTGGAAAATATCGTAGCGGTTTGCGGCCATATTCGATTAGAATTATCGTGCTGCTGTGGCGATCGGATTCCTCGAAACGACAAGCGATACAAGCCATCGTGGATCGGGGTGAATCGTGAGAAAGGTCGCACGCTTACAGAGCAACGGGTTGTGGTACTGCATCGCCGCATTCGGCTTCTTGTCTGTCGCGGCGTCCACCACGGTGCTGGCGTGGTCCGGCGGGCCGGGCTCGACGCTCCCCGCCTGCGCTACGTGCACGGCGAATCAGTGCTCCGCGGCGCCGACACCACCGAGCCCCTGCGTTCCCTCGCAGGGTGATGTCTGTTGTTGCTGCAAGGGTGCGACAGGGTTTTCCTGTGGTTGTAAGACACCCTCCGCGTGCGACAACACGGCGGGCTGCTACCAGAACCAGTAAGGTCGCAACCGATGTCCCGGAGGCGTATCGCCATTGTCTTGACCGGCACCGTCATCGCATGTGTGATGAGCGGGGTTGCTGTCTTTCATGCCTGGGGCATCGACTCTGCCGAGCGTGAATCGAAGCGACGGGCGATGTCGCTCGCCCGCGAATCAGAAAAGCTGATCGATGCGAGCCGCGAGGTCTTCGCAAGGATCGACATGAAGCCGGCGGCGGCGATCTCCGGCGTCGCGGACGTGCGCGAGCTGCTGAAACAGGCCCGAGTTGATGCCGGCGATGACGTGAGCAAGGCCGTCGTTTCCTCGCTGATCGACGAGGCCTCGGCGTTTGTGTACTACGGCTTTGTCAACAAAGACCCGACCGCCTATGCGAAGTGGCGCGGGGACTCCGGCTACACGCCGCGCACGCGGGGCGAGATGCTCTTCTACGGCATGGACTCCTCGTACCAGTTCATCACCAAGAAGCCGCTCACCGAAGACATCACCGTCGAACAGGCGTTCGAGACGATGTTCCGTGCCGAGTCGTCGCCCCGCGGGGATTCCGGCGTCGTTCGACAGCTGCCCGCCGACCCGAGCGGCATGCTGGTGTGCGTACGGCGCCTCGATCTCAAGCAGTTCCATGAACGAACATTCGCGGGCGTCCTTGGCGAGTCGTGCTGGCAAGGGCGGTCCGCGGGCGTGATGTGGCCCTTCTGGAAGAAGGACCACGACCTCAATGCTCTGTTTGCCAGCCAGGGCACCGTGACCATCGCCGATGTGGGGTTCATCTTCGAGTTTGCCAACGGCGTTCGCCGGCCGATCATCATCGGCTTTGTTCAAGACGCCGCCACCGGCCAATGGCAGATCGAGTATCTCCTCCAGACAAATTGCCGCGAGAGCGAGGGGTTTCCTTTCGCGTATTGATGCATTCGATCACGGTTCCGAACCTGGCAGCGAGAACACGCATGACCAGCGACACGCGTCAAGCTCTCGCGGGACAGTGCGCTCGCATGATCGTCGCGTCGTTTTTTCTCCTGGCGGCCGCGCTGAAGGCCATCGCACCGGGCACGGTCATCATCTCGTTGCGTCATCAACTCGGTGGGATTCTTCCCGACACATGGCTGTCGACGGCGTTCGTGGTCGGACTGGTCGTGTTCTGGGAGGTGATGCTCGCGTTCGCGCTGGTTGCCACGCCGCCGGGGAACACGATCGTTCGGGCCCTGACGATCGGGACACTCGTTGTTTTTTCGGGGTACCTGGCGATCGCCCTGATGAGGCCGGGCTCGCCGGCGTGCGGGTGCTCCGGGCTGTCGTCACGGCTCGCGCCCTCAACCGAGCTCTGGCTCGGGAGCTTCCGTAATCTCGGCCTCCTCGCCTTGTTTGTGTTCTCCGAGCACCTGGCTCCCACGGCGTCCACTGCGCGTCCGTCGCGGGAATCCGCGGTGGCCCGTGCGCGCCGGGCATTTACGCTGATCGAGTTGCTGGTGACCGTGGTCGTCATCTCGATCTTGATTACGCTGATGCTCCCGGCTCTGGCGCACGCGCGTGCCGCCGGGCGCGAGACTCGCTCGCTCTCCGACCTCCGGCAAGCCCATCTCGGTCTTCATTTGTATTCGCGCGATTCTCGCGAGCGTTTTCCGTTCCTTGGCACTCCGGGCAATCCCAACGGCCCGCTGTTCATCCGCGGGCACGTTCTGCCCCGGACCGCCAATGGTGGGTTCTGGTCGCAGGCGTCGCTCTGGCCGAGCGTGGTCGTGCCGGAGTATCTCTCATCGATCCCCAGGTCCAGCGCGGACCGGCAGTGGGCCGCCTCGGCGCTCTCATCGGGCGCGGGGTCGGCCCCCGACTGGCTCATCGCCACTCCGTTGCTTCTTTCCTTCAACGTCATGGCGGGCCGAGAGTTCTGGGACAATATCTGGAAGCCTTCGGATGTCTCGCTCTACCGTGCCACCTCGTGGAGCGACCTGCTGTTCCCGTCTCAGAAGGGCCTTCTCTGGGACACGCGGGTCGGGGGCTACTTGAACACGCCCGAGCGAGATCCTCGCTTCTTCACGGCCTACGGCGATGGCTCCGCGGGCTTCATCCGCGCTTCGGCGATGGACCCGGCGCTCATCGCCAGCGATCCCTATACCGGGTTCGAGTGCGCCATCACGAACACGTACATGGGTTTGGCCGGCATCGATCGCCGTTGAGATGATCGAGCGGATGCGGCGAACATGCCGCCGGTCCTACGCCGCCAGATCGATGTCGGGCCCGGCGTCGGGCTCGTCGAAGAGGCCCGACTTGCCCCACTGGCTCTTGGGCAGGTGGCGATGGTGGATGGAGACGACGCGCGCGACCTGTCGGGTGAAGAGTTCGGCCAGGGTCGTGAGCGTGGCGCGAAGTTCACCCGAGAAGGGCGTGCGCTGGTCGCGGTAGAAGACCATGACGCCGAGGCATTCGCCCTCGTGCCGGCAGGAGATGGCGACGAGTTCGGCGTTCCCGATCCAGTCCACGCCATCGCCGAAGACGCGGACGATCTCGGATCGACCTCGGTAGCTGACGAGCCCGACAGTGCGTTCGAGCTTGGGCGCGACGACGCCCGCCATGGATTCGAGGAGGACCTCGGCGGAGTCCTTGGGCCCGTCGTAGTTGACGTACGCGCCGAGGCTGAAGTCGCCGCTGGTGGCCGGGAGAAAGATGGCGGCGTTGGTTGGTCCGGTCTTGGTGAGGATGTATTGGAGCGCGGCCCGGAGGAGGCTCTCGATGTCGAGCTCGGCGCGGATGATCGACTGGAACTCGCCGGCCATGGTCGATGAGGCGAGGGTCTCGGAGAGATCGTTGCAGGCGCCGGCCAGCTCCTGGCGGCGGGTCTGATCCTGGTCGAGCTTCTTGCCGCTGAGTTTCTTGCAGAGGCGGCGCAGACGGTCGACCCGTTGCTCGCGGGCGCGCATGAGCTTGGCGCGGTCGAGCGTGGCCGCGAGTCGGCGGACGAGTTCGTTGCCCTCGGCGCGGAGCGAGATCAGGTCGGCGGCGCCGCTCTGCATGGCGTGGACGGCGTCATCGAGGCAGGGATCGTCCATCTCGAGGACGACGGCGGTCGCGGGGAAGGCGTCGGAGATTTCCTTGGCGAAGTGGTACGCGTCGCAGTCGGGAAGATCGACGTGAACGATGAGGAGGTCGAATTCCTGGCGGGCGAGCACACGCCGGGCCTCGCCCGCGGAGGCGACGAACGTGTTGGCGTCGGTGCGATCGTGGAGGTACGCCGCCGCGAGGTCCTTGAGGACGCGCGAGGCGGTGACGATGAGAACGCGAGCGTCCAGGCGGAGCGACCGCCGACGGGCGTCCTCTGGGTTGTTCTCCGGCGTGCGGCTCATCCGTGCGTCCCCGGCGATAGGCGCGGCGTTCCCTCGCCTTGCCTTGCCCCATAGGTCGGCGTTCGGAACCACCCAGATAAGTCCGGGTTTCCAGATTGCCGATGCGGGAGAAGGCCCGGGAGGAACGCGCGGCACGGGCGGGGTGATGGAGCGGACGTTCAGGAGGCGCTTCGAGAGCGGCGGTCGCGGCCTGATTCGCCTTCGCTGTCGAGGCCGAGCAGGGGGACGAGACGGGAGACGAGAGCCTCGCCGGTGAAGGGCTTGGCGAGGACGGCGTCAATTCCGGCGTCGAGGGCGCGGTCGGCGGTGGCCGAACCACGGCAAACAACGAGCCGGATGTCCTTGAGCAAAGGCTCGGTGCGGAGACGCCGGCAGAGTCCGGGGACATCGATCCAGGAAAGCCCCAGATCGATCACGATCACATGGGGGCGGAATGCGAGGGTCAAGAGCCCGGCTTCGTAGGCGTCGCTCGAGGCCCGGAGATCGAATCGCCCGTCGCGCTCCAGGGCGTGGCGTGCCGTGTTGAGGGTTTCGTCATGGTCATCGATCAAGAGCACTCGCTGGCGATCGCCTTCGAGCGATTCGGTGGAAATGCCGTTCTGCCGCATGAACCGGAGGAGTCCGTCGCGGGGAATCCGGCGGAACCTGCTGCCGGGGACGCGAAATCCTTCGAGTCGGCCGGCGTCGAAACAGCGGATGATGGTCTGCTGGCTGACCTTGCAGACGAGGGCGGCCTCGCCTGTGGTGAAGATTTTCTTGCCGGCCCACGGGTTGGACGCACCTTGGGTTTCCATCAAGCTTGCCCCCGAGTCTCTCCCGCCGATCCATTCGACGGGCATACCGCGTTACGCCTGGAAACTTCGTGCGGGTCCGCCCGAACACGGAACAGGCCAATTCTGCGCGATTCTAGATACCCCCGCCTAATCAATATGCCGATCAAAATATGAACAAATGCGCGGAGGTTCCCCGTTGCGGGGGCTCTCATCCGAAGTAAGACAGAGGGGGCTCGGTCATGCGCCGGTACGCGGCGGATGGAGTTTTCGCCACTGTGTGACGGCCTCGGGCTCGCGGGGATAGAGCGGGAAGAGGCGGAGGGCGTCCACGGCGGGAAGAGAACGCGACGCGGTGAGGCAGGCGCCCGGTTCGAGAACGAGCGGCGCGATCTCCAGGCCGCGAGAGAGTGCGGCGGACTTCATGGCCTCGGGCAGGAAGCGATCGGCGAGCAGAACGTCGGCGGCCAGGAGCGCGACGTCGGCGGCTGACATGAGGCGGCCGGGCGGACACGCCGGGGGAGCGTCGGGCGGGGCGGGATGGAAGGCGGTGATGAAGGCAGTCTCGTCCTTCGATGACAGCGCGACCGCGACCGAACGGGACGAATCGGCGAAGGCGGCGCGGGCAACCAGGGCGCTTGGAACCGGGATGCACGCGGCACCAGTCGACGCGGCGAGCATCTTGGCGGTGGCGGCGGCGATCCGCAGCGCGGTGTAGCCCCCCGGCCCGATGCTGACCGCGATTGAGTCGAGATCGCGCGGCGAAAGGCCGTTGCGAGCAAAGACGCGCGCGATGGCGGGGAGAAGGTCGTCGTCGGCGCCTGGACGGGTGTCGATGGGCTCGGAATCGACAAGCCGGAGCGAGCCGGGCTCGATCGCGCCGATCGCAACGCCCGGCGCGGGGAGGCCGGTGTCGTGGGCCGACGGGTTGCTGGTCTCGATCGCCAGGCGGACGCGCATGCAAGACACTACGCGCGCCGGCGGTATCGCGGGGCGCGGCGCGCCGGGGGGGGTTCGCGCCGTTCGCGGCGGCTTACTTCCCGTCGAGTTCCTTCCTCGTCCATGGGATCGCGCGGCCTTGGTTGGCGTTGCGGATCTCTCGCACGAGATCGGGCGAGACGGGCGGGGCCGCGTTGCCCCACGAGCGGCGGATAAACGTGAGCACGCTGGCGATGTCGTCGTCGGTCTTGACGGGCGAGGCGGGCATGGCGGCGTTGGTGGGCTCGCCGGAATCGAGCGGGCCGTCGAGCCCGTGAAGAACAATTTTGGCCAGGGTTTCGGGACGGCCGAGCACGCGCGCCGAGCCCGCGAGCGGGGGGATGGATCCCGCGACGCCCTGCCCCTCGTTGCCGTGGCAGGCGGCGCAGACGGGAAAGAGCGAGCGTCCACGTTCGAAGCGACTCTGTTCGGCGGCGGTGAGTTCGCGGACGACGGGCTCGTTGGTTCGGCCCTTCCATGTGAGAAAGGCATCGCTGGCCTCGAGCATCGGCGTGTAGCGCCCCGCGTGCGTGATCGCCGCACGCCAGCCCGCGGGCTCGGCGTCGAGCTTCAGGGTGCGCGGCTGCTTGTCGCGAAGATTCTGGGCCGAGGCAATGGCCTTCAGGATGGGCACGCAGCGCTCGTCGTCGTGCACGGAGAGATCGGCGGCGAGCTCGGCGACCTGACGGCGCGTGGAGTCGTTGCGCTTGACGAGGCACTCGGCGAGCGCGGCGACGACGCGTGAAGAGGCGGGCGACAGGCCGAAGGTCGAAGTAGAGAAGAGGTGGGCGAGGAGATCGGCCTCTGCACCGGCGGCGGCGTTGACGACCGCCACGCGCATCAGGCGATCGCCGGCGTCGCGGCGGATGAATCGCGACAGGCGATCGACGAACGCGATCTGGTCGAGCCCGAGCGACGCCAGCGAAAGCGCGGCCTGTCGGCGCACGACACCGGATGAATCGTCGCTCATCGCGTCGAAGCGGGCGAGCAGCTCGGGCGACGCGGGCGACGCGGCCTGCTCCACGAGCAGGCGCAGGCCGGCGGCACGGATGTTGGGATCGGCGTCGGCGCACGCACGGGAGACGTCCGACGCGGAGAGCCCGATCGCGGCGCTCGCCGATCCGCGCACCTTCGAGTTGAACGCGATTCCCTCGAGGGCCCAGAGCGCGTGCAGGCGTGCCAGTGGATTCCGCGATTGCTGAAGGAAGCGCCTGGCCTGTGAATCCGCGCCGGCGTCCGCGCGATCGACGAGCACCGATTGGGCGGTGTCGCGCCACCAGCCGTCGGGCGATTCGAGATACGCGGCGACCTCTGTTGTGGATAGCTCGGAGAACCTGACGGTCGTGGGCCGCGGCGAGTGCTCGCGCCGGATGCGCCAGATTCGACCGCAGTTCAGGGGCGCTTCGAGGTTATGCGCCTTGATGTAGTCCTTGAGGTATGGGGTGAGATAGGTTTTGTGCTGGATCACGCCGCGGTACATGTCGGCGAGGTAGATCGAGCCATCGGGCCCGACGCAGGAGTTGACGGGGCGGAAGCGTTCGTCGAGGCTGGCGAGAAACTCGCGTCCGGGCGTGGCGTGGTGCGCGATGATGACGCCGTCCTGGTCTTCGAGCGTGTGGCGCTTGACGAGGTAGGCGGCGGGTTCACAGACGAACGCGTTGCCGAAGAATGCCGGGCCGAAGGCGTGCTCGCGGTAGATCACGGGCGCGCAGGCGGCGGTGTGGGTGGCGAGGCGGCCGTCGGGACGGAGGATGTTCTGCATGTAGCCGCGGTTGACGCCTCGCGTTGGGCGGATGGGCCAGACGGTGGGGTCGGGCTGGACGAGCTCGTAGATGACGCCCTCGCGTGACTGCTGGCGGTTGCGAGAGAAGTAATGCTTGGGGAGGAAGTCGGCGCGGAGCGCGTCGGAGTTTGGGACGTAAAAGAGTCGTCCGAGGTCGTCCTTGCTGATGCCCCACTGGCCGTGGAGCGGGACGGGGCGCGTGTCGATGTCGTCGGCGCGGACGCGGAGGGCCTTGTCGTGCTGGGAGAACTCGATCCAGTTATCGAGGCCGCGGAGCAGGCCGTTGGGCGCGTGCTCGGGGTTCTCGATGCCGCCGAGGTCGTTCATGACGGAGACGGTGCGGTCGCAGACGCCGTCGTTGTCGTCGTCGTGGGCGATGAGAAGATCGGGGGGCGAAAGAACGAGGGCGGTCGTGGCGGTTGTGGTGACGCTGAGCGGGAGCACGCCGCGGGGAAGCACGAGCTTGTCCATGAAGACGCGGGCGGTTTCATAGAAGCCGTCGTGGTCCCGGTCGGTGAGGATGGTGATGCGCCCGGAGGGCTCGCGTTCGCCGGAGGCGTCGTTGTCGGGCATGTAGCCGCGCATCTCGACGACCCAGAGGCGGGCGTCGGAGTCAAAGGCGATGGCGACGGGGGCCTCGATCAACGGCTCGGCGCAGACGAGTTCGGCGACAAGGCCGGGCTCGAGGCGCATGAGCGCGCGGGATTCTTCGGGCGAGTACGCGCGAGGAGCGGGGAGCGCGTCGGCTGGTGTGATGGCATTCGTCGCCACGGGCGTTGGCGCGACAGCGCTCGGCGCCGCGTGATCCGCGCCCCGGCTTGGGAGCTGGGCCAGTTCCAGCGTGGCGAAGAGCAGCGCGCCCGTGAGGATCGCGGGAGCGAGGAAGGGCGCGCGAGATTCAGGGCGGTCGCTCATCGCCACCAATGTAGCGGATCAGCACCCCGCCTCAAACGGTTCGGCGAAGGCGTCGTAGTCGTCGGCGTTCACGAAACCGTCGATGTTGAAGTCGGCGGTTTCGTCGCCGGCGTCGAAGGCCTCGGCGAACGCATCAAAGTCGTCGCCGTTGACGAAGCCGTCGCCGTTGATGTCGGCGGCGCAGGGCGGTGTGGTCTTGTTGTAGTAGAGCTGGTTGGGCCGGTTGTCGTCCCAGTTGCTGATCGCCATGTCGAGGCTGGCGCTGGCGACATAGACGACGCGCACCGACGACGCGGGCGTGACGCCGATCGACACCCAGCCGAACTCGCGGCTGGCGCACCACTGGCTGCGCGGCAGGGTCACGCCGTCGACGACGACCTTCAGCACGCTCTCGACGGGCTGCGTGGGCAGGTGGACGAGCTTGGAGGGGCCGTTGAACTGGGCGGCCTTGACGCGCCGGCTCTTGTTGTCGACGTCGCCGAGGTAGATCCGTTCGACGGTGCTGGTGCCGGCGGATTGCCAGGTCGATGCGGCGGCGAATCCCGTGCCGGTGTTGAGGAAATAGCGCGAGCGCCCGAACCACTCGCCGGTGCAGAGGTCGAGCTTGTTGTCGTTGTTGATGTCGCCCAGGAAGACGGCGGCGGTGTAGCCGTCGGAGTAGGTCCAGTTGGCGGTGGTGCTGTAGTTGCCCGCGGGCAGGCCGTTGTACTGGCGGAAGCGTCCGGAGCCGGAGAAGAGCTGGTTGTTGTCGGCGAGGATGAGTTCGCGCAGGCCGTCGCCGGTGACGTCGCCGGTGGTGGCCATGAGACAGAACTGGTTGCGGATGTCGTTGGTGCGCCAGGTGGCGGTGGTTTCGAGGGAGGTGCCGAGGTTTCGATAGACGAAGGTGTCGGTGTTGGAGCCGTTGTAGCAGAGGTCGAGCAGTCCGTCGCGGTCGCGGTCGACCCAGATGCAGGTGTTGAAGTTCTTGGTGGTGGCGGTCTCCCAGGAGACGGTCGTGGAGAGGGCGCCGTTGACGTTGAGGTAGACGCAGTTGCGCTTGGGGACGTTGTTGTACGCCTCGCCGCTGGCAACCGCGAGGTCGGGGCGGCCATCGCCGTTCATATCGCCGAAGGAGACGCCGAAGGAGTCGGCGGAGACGGGCGCGGTCCACGCGGCGGTGGTGTTGAGCACGCCGTTGTTGTTCATGTAGAGCTTGGCGGACGTGCCGCCCTGCGCCAGGAGCACGGCGACCGCGACATCGGGCCAGCCGTCGGCGTTGACATCGGCGAAGTCGAGATGGCCGTGGAAGGCGATGTCGGCGGATTGCCAGCTGGGCGAGCGCTCGAGCTGGCCCGTGCCGTCGTTGTAGTAGACGACGACGCGCTGCTGATAGATGTCGTTGCCGTTGGAGACGACGAGGTCGAGCCAGCCGTCACGGTTGAGGTCGACCAGGGCGGCGCCGGTGGAGACCTGCATGTCGAGGGAGGTCCAGTCGGGGGTGGTGGAGTAGACCTGGGCCAGCGCCAGCGGGGACAGGCCGGCCAAGGCGAGCAAACCCGTGAGGGCGCGACACTCGAAGGGGCGATTCATGGCATTCTCCTTGAATGTGAGCTGGAATGCCCGGTACGACGCACTAGATCCCGCTGATCCACACTCTACCGGACGTGGACAAGAATTCGATTCCCAAACAAGCACCGGATTTGCTCGGACAATCCCGCGGTTTGCGGTAGGATGTGCGAGCGCGACGCATGGAATCAACACCCGCCCAACACGTCACGCGGCTGATGCGCGCCGCGGGCGCCGGCGACCCCAAGGCCGCCGAGTCGCTGCTCCCGCTCGTGTACGACGAGCTTCGTCGCCTGGCGGCGGCGCAGCTTTCCAAGGAGCCGGCGGGCCAGACGTTGCAGCCCACGGCGCTCGTTCACGAGGCGTACCTGCGGCTGGTGGGCGGCGAGGCGATCGAGTGGCAGGGTCGCGGTCACTTTTTCGCGGCCGCGGCCCGCGCGATGCGGCGGATCCTGATCGATCGGGCGCGTCGACATCGGGCCGCCAAGCACGGCGGGAGTCTCGGGCGTTCGGACCTGCACGAGGACATGATCGCCGATCCCACGCCCGGCCCGGGCGGTTCGGCCATGGACTTGCTGAGATTGGACGCCGCGCTGGCGAGATTGGAAACGCGCGACTCGCGTCAGGCTGAGATCGTGCTGCTCCGGTACTTCGCGGGGCTGTCGATCGAGCAGACGGCCGAGGCGCTCGGAGTCTCAACGGGCACGGTCAAGAACGATTGGGTGTTCGCGCGGGCATGGCTGCGGCGCGAGCTGGAGTCGATCGACGATGGAGAGCTTCGATGAGCGCGGCGTTTGATCGGCGCTCACGCGAGCTCTTCGCCCGCCTCGTCGAGCTCTCGCCCGACGAGCAGCGGGCGTTTCTCGATCGCGAGTGCGGGGGCGACGACGCGATGCGTCGCGAGCTGGAGTCGCTGCTGTCGCACCACGACACCGATCCGTCGTTCCTGGAGGGCTCGGCCCTGGCGGACGCGGGGCTCGCGAGCGACGACCCGGGCGCGGAGTCGCCCGGCCTGGCCGCCGGGAGCACGATCGGGCGATACACGATCATCAAGGCGATCGGCGTGGGCGGGATGGGGGTGGTGTACGCGGCGCGGCAGGATGCGCCGGACCGCGTGGTCGCGCTCAAGCTGGTGAGGCCCGGCTTTGTGTCGTCGTCGATGCTGCGGCGGCTCTCGCGCGAGGCGTCGACGCTCGGGATGCTCCAGCACCCTGGGATCGCTCAGGTCTATGACGCGGGAACGGACCATCGCTCCGGCGCGGCGATCCCGTTTGTCGCGATGGAGCTGGTCGAGGGGCGCCCGCTCGACAAGTTCGCGCGCGAGGAGGGGCTGTCGGTGCGGGCGAGGCTGGAGCTGTTCGCGCGCGTGTGCGACGCGGTCGCGCACGCGCACCAACGCGGCGTGATTCACCGCGACCTCAAGCCCGCGAACATCCTCGTCAACGACGCCGGGCAGCCCAAGATTCTTGACTTCGGCATCGCGAGGCTGGCGGATCGCGCGGGCCAGGTCACCCTGCAATCCGAGGTCGGGCAGGTGCTCGGAACGCTCGCCTACATGAGCCCGGAGCAGGTGTCGGGCGATCCGACGCGGCTGGATATCCGCGCGGACGTCTACTCGCTGGGGGTGATCCTGCACGAGCTGCTGGTCGGCAAGCCGCCGCTCGACGTCTCGAACTCGAGCGTTCAGGCGGCGATGCGGGTCATCAGCGAGCAGGAGCCGCGCTCGATCGCGACGCATGATCCGTCGCTCAGGGGCGATGTCGAGACCATCGTCGCCAAGGCGCTGGAGAAGGAGGCGTCGCGACGCTATGGCACGGCGGCCGAGCTTGGCGAAGACATCCGGCGATTCCTGCTGGATCAACCGATTCTGGCACGCCCTCCGACACGCGCCTACCTGATACGAAAGTTCGTGCGCCGGCATCGGGCTCTGGTGGCGGCGACCGGGGCGGTGATCCTGTCTCTGGTCGGCGGGATCGCGGCGACGCTCTGGCAAGCGTCCGAGGCACGCGCCAAGACCCGGCAGATCGAGCGGGAGCTTCAGACCAACGGCCAGATCAACCAGTTCTTTCTGCAGATCATCATGGCGGCCTCGCCGCACATGGCGCTCGGGCGGGAGGTCACGGTCCGCGAGGCCCTGGACATGGCGGCGGAGAGGATCGCGCCGGAAACGATCGAGGACACGCGGATTCGTGCGGCGATTCACGGCACGATCGGGAGGGCCTACTACAACCTCGGCGACCTCGTGAAGGCGGAGGCCCACCTGCGACGATCGCTGGAGGTGGGGATCCAGGACGGGCCGGCGTGGAGCGAAGCGAACACCTACACGCTGGCGGCCTTGGCGCAGCTTCTGATCGAGAGCAAGCGAGCGGCGGAAGCGGAGAAGGCGCTCCGCGACGCGCTGCCCGAGGCGATCGCTCACTTGGGCGATGGGAACGACGCGGTGCTCGATGTCAAGCACGCGCTCGCCAACTCTCTGGCGATCGGCGCTCCGGAGGCCGACGAGTTGTACCGGGAGTTGATCGCCAAACGCCGTGGCAATGCGGCGCACGCGCGTGATCTGGCGTTCGTGCTGGCGAACCTGGGCGTCAGCCTGTGCAACCAGGGCAAGCTGGACGTGGGTCTGCCCTACCTTGAAGAGAGCTACGAGGTGCGTCGCAAGCTGTTCGGCGACAAGCACCCCGACAGCGTGAACTCGCTGTTCAACCTGGCGATCTACCTGACCAAGGCCGGGCGGACAACGGAATCGGTGGAACGCTTCGAGCAGGTCGTCGCGCTGGCGACGGAGCTCTACGGCCCGCGCCACCCGCGGACAAGGAATTATCTCGGTCAGGCGACGATGATGATGATCGGTCACGATCGGCTCGACCTGGCGCTGAAATACACGGAGATCTTCGTTGACGGCACCAAGGACGATCAGGGGAACTGGGACGGCGACGCGGAGATGGCGCACGGCATGCGCTGCACGGTGCATATCCGTCGGAAGGAATGGGAACTGGCCCGGGCCGACGCGCAGTGGACGTATGATCATGCGCTGGCACGGGTGAAGGATCCGAACCACGTCGAGGTGCTCCAGGCCTGCACGCTGTTCTATGACCTGGCCGAGGCGCAGGAGGACAAGGCGGAGCTGGCGAGGTGGACGGAACGTCTGAAGGGTTCTCCCTTTGATCCGACGGTCGCCGAGAATCATCGCGACCTCGCGGAGGAGGCCGCCGCTCAGGGCGTTGTGAAGAAGAAGTAGCAGGCGGGCTCGGGATGTCCTTCCGCCGGGCGCGCTGGTTTGCCGCGGGTCCGACGGCGCGACGCCGGCACATCCGGGGGACGTGCGGGCCGGATCGCGCGGGCACTCGATTCGCGTGATGGGCGAGGCGTCGCGAATGAGCATGGCGCCACCGCTCACGCGTGGCGCGGATCGGCTCAGGGATCGAATTCGGGCGAGGCGTCGCGTTACTTTCCGGCGGGGCGGGTCGGATCGGTGGCTGCCGGCGCGGGCTTGGCGGGTTCGGCCGAGCCGGGGAGCGGGGTCCGCTCGATCTTGAGCTCCTTGAAGACCATGTCGGTGATGTCGACGTTGTCGGGGCTCATCATCACGGGTCGAGCGTAGATTTCCTGGAACGCGCCCGAGAGAGTCTGTGAGACGAAGGTGACAGGGAGCGAGCGGCTCCCCATGACGTAGGCGTAGCCCTCGCGCTTGGCGACGGCGGTCGTCGCGTCGACGACCAGGCGGTACGCCTCCTCGACCTCTTTCAGATTCCCCTGCTCGATGATCTTCTCACCCTCCTGCTTGAGCGATCGGAGCTGCGCCTGGAGCTTCTGGCCGCGGGTCTGCAGTTCCTTGGCCTCGGGGGAATTGCGATCGGTGACTTTGCTCATCTGGTCGCGGAGGGCGGCGATCTCGGCGTCGACCTCCTTGGTCGAGGCCGCGACCTGCGCGGCGCGCTCCTCGCGAGCCTTGGCGTAGGTCGGCGAGGCGAGCATGGACTGGAGGGCGGCGAACTGATCGCAGGTGGCGATCAAGCCCGCCGGGGCGGGACGAGGGACGCCGGCGATGGCGGTGGTGCCGAGGATGCCCGAGCCGAGGGAAGCGCCAAGACCGGCGGCGAGGCCGAATCCGGCGAGGACGAGAGCGATCTGACCCGTTCGCATAGATACTCCTTTGTTCCGGCGGCGTGGCGCGCCGGTGGTAGAGAAGCGTAGCTTGCGTATGCTGGGGAAGCCCGGGGCAGCAATCGGAGGCAGAGATGCGCGACGCAAGACTCGACCGGCTGGCGGACGTACTCGTGGGTTACTCGACGCGGGTGAAAGAGGGGGACGTCGTGGCGATCGTGGGTGAGCCGGGGGCCCAGCCGCTGGTCGAGGCGCTGTACGCCAGAACGCTCCGGGCCGGCGGGCATCCGCACTGGATCGTGAAGTCCGAGGCGCTCCAGGGGATCATGCTCCGGGAGGGGAGCCCGGAGCAGCTGCGGGCCCTCTCGCCGTTCGAGATGCACCTCGTCGAGACGGCCGATGTGCGGATCGTGCTCTGGGCCGAGGTGAACACCAAGGCATTCGGGCGGGTTGATCCGGCGCGGCTTGCGATGCAACAAGCGGCGCGGAAGCCGATTCTCAAGAGGTTCATGGAGCGGGCCGCGACCGGAGCGCTGCGCTGGTGTGGGACGCTGTATCCGACCGCGGCGTCGGCGCAGGACGCGGAGATGAGCCTGGACGAATACGAGGACTTTGTGTTCCGCGCCGGGAAGCTCGACGAGGCGGACCCGGTGGCGGCGTGGCGCCTGGTGCACGAGCGGCAGGAGCGTGTCCGAGAGGCGCTCCAGAAATGCAGGAGCGTGAGATTCCATGTGCCGGCGCATGATGGGCACGACGGGACGGATTTGCGGGTCGATGTTTCGTCTCCCAGCGTCTGGATCAACTGCGCCGGGCACGAGAACTTTCCCGACGGCGAAGTGTTCGCGGGGCCGCAGGGGGCCGATGGGCACGTGAACTACACATTCCCGGCGGTGTATCAGGGGCGTGAAGTCGAGGGAGTTCGCCTGGTCTTCAAGGGCGGGAGCGTCGTCGACGCGAGCGCGAAGAAGAACGAGGAGTTCCTGATCAAGATGCTGGACCAGGACGCGGGCGCGCGGACGATGGGCGAGATCGCGATCGGAACGAACTACTCCATCAAGGACTTCTCGAAGAACACGCTCTTTGACGAGAAGATCGGCGGGACGTTCCACGCGGCGGTCGGCGCGGGATACCCCGAGAGCGGGAGCAAGAACGAGAGCGGGCTCCACTGGGACATGGTGTGCGACCTCCGCGGGCAGCAGGGCCGCCCGGGCGGCGTGATCGAAGCGGACGGAAGGGTGATCAGTCGAGATGGCAAGTTTCTGGATGCGGGCTGGCCCGGGTCCTGAGGATGTTCGATGGCATGTCGCCGGGCCGGATTCGGAGTGAGAGCGGCGCACGAGCCGTGGCGAACGCGAGAGTTTTTGTGGACGATGCTCGGGTGCATGGCGGGAAACCGGGCCGGAAGCGGTGGGGAACGAAGATTCGTTGGCGAGGGGATGGCGGGGCCACGGGGTGCTGTAGACTGCGCGCATCGACGCTCGGGTACTCCGGTTCGATCAGGGCCCATCATGATCACTGTCGGCCTGTGACGGGCGTTGTTTGTTGCGGTGCCCGCGTGCTGCCTGGCCGCGGAGCCCCCGGTCGCGCCTGGCCCGCGGGGGCGCCGAAAGCACGGAACTGACTCTGGACGGTGTCGTTGCATCGAACGAGTTCATCGCCACGCTCGGAACGCCGCATCGGGGCCGGCGGATGGGGTCTTCGAGTTCTCGACCGCCAAGGGTGAGTCGTACGAGCTCCGGCCTGGTTGAAGTTGTCTCGGACAGTTGACGGACGCCGCCCGCAGCGCTCCCACTGCCGTCGCTTGCCCATGCACAGGGCGCCGCAACGGAGCCGATCGGCAAAGGCGACGCGGCTGCTGTGCGAAGAGCGGTCCATCGTGAGGGTGATGGTGGAATGCCGTGCTGGCGCTTGCGCGGTCTTGGGATGGACGCCGCCTTGAGCGAGATTGGTGATGAAGGTGTGCCGCAGCGCGTGGAAGTCGACAACCCGATCGAGGGCATCCCTGGCGGGAATGCCTGCGGCCTCAAGGTCCACGCGGAGGATGCTCGCGGGCTCCTTCCTTCTCGGGAACTGGAACACCGCGGCCAGCGGGTCCCGGTCCATCAGGTCGGCGGTCTATTCCAATGGCAAGGTATGCACACATGGCCTCAACCCACTCGTGGCTGTATGCCAGTTCAGCCATGCGGTCAGACACCTTGTGAGTGATTGTCACGACGACCCCAACGCGACTAGCTGGCGACTCGTGAACAGGTCGCGCCATCGCATCAATCCGTATCCCTGAACACTCAACGCGCGTCCAGCGCCGCTGCCGCCGCCCTTGGGCGACGGTTCCTCCGGCACACCAAGCGGCACCTCACTGAATGCCTGCTGTAACGTTTCTTCGCTGGTAGTGGAGACTCGGAGTTCGACTGGGGTCGGGAGGCGATGCTCCTTCCCCTCCGGGCCATCCACCACGGCTGCTGTCATGATCGCCGCGATACCACCCTTGAGACGCTGTTGGCGGATGCCTCCATCTCCATCGCTACCGTTCCCGGCTTGCCGCAGCACGGGCATGAGCGGTGCTCGGTGACGCCCGCGAACCCCACGGGGTGAATGCGCACTCTTCCGCACGCTCGGGTTTGTTCATCAGTCTGCCAGGCCGACCACGCCACACCTACCCCGTGGTCCATCAATCCCGCCGGGTTCAATCGAGCCGGGCGGTTTGGGTTTCAGACCCGTCGCGTCGCGGAGCACGACACCGATCATCCCGTTTCCGCCTTTGTCAGGCCCGCTCCCCGCCGATACCCTGCTTTCCATGCTCACCCTCGATTACGCGAACTGTCTGTCCGAACGCGTCGGCGCGCACGGCTTGGATTCGACCCTTCTGGTCGACGGCGCCGAGCCCGCCGAGGCGATCAAGGCCGCCACCGCCAAGCTCGCCCAGACGCGCGGCACGGGCTGGGAGCGCTGGCGGAACCTGGCCATCGACCCGCTCAGGTCCGAGCATGTCTCGGCGGTCCGCGCGATCGTGAAGGAATGCCGCGGCAAGTTCGACACCATGGTCGTGCTCGGCATCGGCGGCTCGGCGCTCGGCAATATCGCGCTGCAGGGCGCGCTCAACCCGGCGACGTACAACCTCCTCCCGGATTCCAAGCGGCCGGGGCCGAGGCTGTTCGTGGTCGACAACGTCGACCCCGCGAACTTCAAGTCGATCCTTGACTATTGCCAGTCGCTTCCGGGCGGGCTGGAGCGGACGCTCTTCAACGTCATCAGCAAGTCGGGCGAGACGGCCGAGACCGCCGCCCAGTTCATGATCATCCGCTCGCTCCTCCAGCGCGCCGTCGGCAAGGACTTCGCGAGGAACATCGTCGCGATCACCGACCCCGCCAAGGGCACCATGCGGCAGATCTGCAACCGCGACGGCTACCGAACCCTGCCCGTGCCCGACGGCGTGGGCGGGCGCTTCAGCGTGCTCTCGCCGGTCGGGCTCTTCTCCGCGGCGATGTGCGGCATCGACATCGACGCGCTTCTGGCGGGTGCGGCGGAGATGGACGCGCTGTGCTCGCGACCGAGCCTGACCCACAACCCCGCGGCGATGCTCGCCTTCCTCCTGGTCGAACTCGGCACCAACCACGGCAAGACGAACCACGTGATGATGCCCTATTGCAACGGGCTCTATCTCCTGGCGGACTGGTACCGGCAGTTGTGGGCCGAATCACTCGGCAAGCGGGTGGACAGAACGGGGCAGGAGGTGTTCGCGGGCTTCACCCCCATCAAGGCGCTGGGCACGACCGATCAGCACTCCCAGGTGCAGCTCTATCGCGAGGGCCCGAACGACAAAGCCTTCGGACTCATCCAGGTCGATTCGTTCGAGCGCCCCACGCCGAACGACCTTGCCATCCCGACGGGGATGGGCGTCGACGCGCTGGCGTATCTGGAGGGGCGGCGGATGGGTGAGCTGCTCAACGCCGAGAAGCGAGCGACGGAGTATGCGATGGTCGAGAGCCAGCGCCCGAACTACACGATCCGCTTTCCGGTGCTCGACGCGCACCACGTCGGGCAGTTCATCCAACTCTGGATGGTGACGACGGCGTACGCGGGCCTCCTCCTCAACATCGACGCGTATGACCAGCCCGCCGTGGAACTCGGAAAGCAGGCGACCTTCGGCCTCATGGGCAAAAAGGGGTTCGAGGACTTCCGCACGCAGGTCGATCGCACGCTCACGCCTTCGCGCTATCAGATCAGCGGGTGAGCACGCGTCGAATCGCGCGATGCCACGCGCGGGCGAGGCGCAAGGAATCAAGGTCACGACAACGGGAAGTAAAAAACCCAGACGCGAGGGCCGGCGAGGGAAACATCACCTCGTCTCGTCGTGACACCTACCGGAGTTTTCGGCTCATCGCGCGGCTGATCTCGCGGTCGGTTTCACGCTTGGCGATCGTCTGTCGCTTGTCGGACTGCGTCTTGCCCTGCGCCACGCCGATCAGCAGCTTGGCGTAGCCGTTCTTGAAGTACAGCTTCAACGGGACGACGGTCATGCCCTTGGCGTCAACGGCCTTGGAGAGCTTCCGGATCTCCCGCGTGTGCGCGAGAAGCTCGCGTGTGCGTGTGAGCGCGTGTTGCTTCTTGCCCGTCAGCGGCCCCGCCGGAGCGTAGTGGTCGATGTTGACGCTGTGCAGGTACAGACGCGGCGGTTCGTGCTGGACGCGGACATAGCCCTCCGCCAGAGAGACCTTGCCGTCGCGGACGCTCTTGACCTCCGTGCCGCGGAGGATGATGCCGACCTCGAGCGTTTCACCGATGTGGTAGTGGAACCGCGCCTTGCGGTTCTCGATGACGGGCTCGTCGTCGCGGGATTTCGCGGGCTTCTTGCTCATGAGTTTCGCGGCGTCCAATACTCCACGAGATTCGCGTCCGGATCATAGAAGTAGATCGAGTCGGCGTTCATCCACGGCAGCGCCACCGGGCCGAGCACTTCAACCCCCGCCGATCGCAGCCTGGCGACGCGTGCGAGCAGCTCGTCCCTCGCGACGCGGAACGCGAAGTGAGCGCGCCCGAATCGCTGCCCGGCGGGGAGCGGGGACTTTTCTTCGAACAGGAGCGTGCCGCGGTGGAGCGCCAGGTACGCGGAAGACTCCGGCTCGCCGCTCCAGAACCAGGCCCATTCATCGGTGATCGGGCGGGCGAGCGTGAGGCCGACCACGTCGCGATAAAACTGCGCGGCCCGCGCGAGATCAGCGACGATGAGCACCAGCTCAGAGAGCCCGGAGGGCGAGCCGCTCACGTCGCGTTCCTCACCCGGTTCTTCAGCACGCCGATCTCGGGAATCTCCACCTCCACGACGTCGCCGTCCTTCAGCCACACGGGCGGCTTGCGGGCCATGCCCACGCCGCTGGGCGTGCCCGTAAGGATGATCGTGCCCGGAAAGAGCGTCATGCCGCGCGAGAGATCGCTGATGAGGGAGGCGACGGGGAAGATCATGTCGCGCGTGCGCCCGTCCTGCATGGTGTTGCCGTTCACGCGGCAGATCACGCGGAGGTCTTGCGGGTCCCTGATCGCGTCGCGCGAAAGGACCCGTGGCCCGAGCGGGCAGAAGCTGTCGAAGCTCTTGCCCCGACAGAACTGGCCGCCCGAACCTTCCTTCTGCCACCAGCGGGCCGAGATGTCGTTGGCGCACGTATAGCCGAACACGAACTCCATCGACTCCGCCGCCGGCACGTCCTTGCACACTCGCCCCGACGGGCCTGGCCCGATGATGACACACAGCTCCGCCTCGAAATCGGTCTGGTCGCCGCCGGTCGCCGCGTCGCGGCAGAGCCTCGGGATCACGATGTCGTCACCGTTGAGACTCGCGCTGGCCGGGCTCTTGGTGAAGACCATCGGTCGCGTCGGCACGTCGGCGCTCTGCTCCTTGGCGTGCTCGGCGTAGTTCCGCCCGATCCCGATGATGTGGCGGATCGTCAGGACGCCCGAGCCGGTCTGGATGCCCACGCCGAATTCACTGCGCACGAGTTCGAAAGAGGTCATGGGCCAAGGGTAGGTGCCAAGCCCAAGACGCGCCGCGGCGTTCGTCGGACAAGCGGCCGCGACATGGCCGCCATGCGTCGCTCCGCGAACGCGCGGTGCCGAGGGGCGCCCGCGACCGCGCATCACAACATCCGGCCGTCCCGCTACTCTTCACCCAAGGAGCCACCATGTCATTCAAGTGCGGCGTGTGCGGGCAGGTTCACGACAACGTCGCGATGGACGTCGCGTTCGGCATGCCCGACCCCTTCTTCCGGCTGGGCCGGCGCGAGCGCGACCGGCGGGGGCAGGTCACGTCGGACCTCTGCCAGTTCGTCGACGCCGAGGACCGCGAGCGCTTCTTCGTGCGTTGCGTGCTGCTGGTGCCCGTGCCGGAGGCGAACAACTCGTTTGCGTGGGGATTCTGGGCCGAGGTGAGCGAAACGGACTTCGACACGATCGTGGACACGTGGGACGACGCGACGCCGTCCAAAGCCCCGATCCGCGCCACCATCGCCAACCCGATCCCGATGATCGACGGCGTGCTCGGCCTTGAGGTTGATCTCCTCACCCAGGGCGCGGAAGACCGCCCGCACCTCTTCATCCGCGACGCGAGCCACCCCCTGGCGCAGCAGCAATCCCGCGGCATCAGCGTTCATGCCGTCGTCGAGATCCTGAAGAAGCTCGAAGCGAGCGGCGAGATCAGGGTGACCGAGTAGACGTGGCGAAGGTATGGCCGCCCATCTGCGCGGCACGGAGAGCTGCGTGCTTCATCGGCCCGTGCTCCCGCGCTCAGACCAGCTCGATCCTGCCGACCTCCGGGCACGCGCCGGCCTTGGCGCCGTCGCCGAGCAATCGCTCGATCGCCCGGCGGCCGCGCTCGCCCATGTCGCGCGTCTCGTCGCTTACGTACATGCGGCAATAGCGATCGAGCCTTTCCAGCGTCGGCGTCTGGCCGCCGCCCCGCGAGACGTTCGCCATCGCGAACGGGAGCGTGTACCGCGTTGATTCCTCGCGCCGCTCCATCGAGTGCGCCACCGATGCGCGCAAGAGGTCGCACACCTCGCGCATCGCGCCCGCGCCGAATCGCGCGTCAAGATCGCGGCGCACCGCGTTGACACCCAGCGGGAGAAGCAACCCCGTTTCTTCCTTCCACCACTCGCCCACGTCGATCACCAGGCGCAGGCCGGCGTCGCCGAACGTGAGCTGCCCCTCGTGGATGACAAGCCCGGCGTGGATCGGGCGTCCCTGATACTCGCCGCGCGCCACGGCGCCGATGATCTGGTCGAACGGCATCTCGACGAATCGATCGGGCGCCGCGAGCACGCTCTCGCGCCCCAGGATCATGGAGAGCATCATGAACGCCGTCGTGCGCCGGCCGGGGATCGCGATGCTGACGTTCGCGGGGCGCAGGCACCCCTCGCAACGGATCACCGGCCCGCCGGGATTTGGCGTCGGCGCGCGGGCCACGACCTTGGGCCCGAATCCGTCGCCGAACGACGCGCCGCACGTCGTGATCGCGTACCGATCGCGCACGTCGGCCCAGCAGCGCAGCGAGAGCGCGGTGATGTCGTACGCGGGCCTGGTGTCCGCCGCCGCACGCCGGTTGAGCACTTCGATGTCGGCGGGCACGGGGCGGAAACGCCATCGCCCGGTGTTGATCGCGGGGCGTCCTTGCGGGCCGTCGAGGGGAGAGGCGTCGGGGCCGATCTTGCCGGTGATGGGCCACCACATGAAGGCGTCGTCGGGATCGGGCGAGTGCGCGAGCGTGAGTTCGATGGGCGCGGTCGGCATGAGCGATGGTAGAACGCGGGCGGGCGCCCCCAGTTAGGGGGGGTTTGACAGAAGATCCGCCCAAACTAGCATCAAATCAAATGAAGGATATTGACATCCCGAATGAACAGCTCTAGTATGCGCTGTCTTACCGAATGGGTCGGCGCGAATCCCGGGCGCGAATCCCGGGCGCGAATCCCGGGCGCGAATCCCGGGCGCGAATCCCGGGCGCGAATCCCGGGGATGAACTCCGAGGATCGCTGCCATGAGACAATCGCGAATCAGTCGATCGATCGGTCCGTTGCGGCCTTCGCTGCAAGCGCGGTGTGCAACAGCCAAGTTGATCTCACGGGTGACGGCATTGTTGAAATGACGATCACAAATCTCGAAACAAGCGATTTGTCGTCTATGACGGCCTCAGCGGCGCGGAATTGTGGCGCTGTACCAGCCCCTCTTGTATTGGATGGTCGGCATCATCCCATCCCGACATTGACGGCGATGGGCTTCGGGATGTTGTTGTCGGCGCTCCTGGGAGCAGCATCGACCCGTCGGGTAGTGTCGTGGCCCTTCGGGGCTCGGACGGCACGGTGCTCTGGACCCAAACCTACGGGGCAAGTGCATCCAAATTCGGCATCGGGCTCGGCGTCATCCCGGACCAGAACTCTGATGGGGTCGCCGACATCATGGTGGCCATGCTCGGGTCGCAACCCGGCGAAGAGATCGGCGTGCTACTGAGCGGTGCGACAGGCGAAGTGCTCGCGACCGCACCAGGTCCGGTTGCGGTTCTGATCGACCAGACCCGACGCCGGGTGCTGCACTTCCGCAGCCCTGACCTTGATGGCTCCGGCGTAGTTGATGGGGAAGATGTCGTCGCCGTCGCCTTACGCGACGGAACAAACGACCCGATCGCGGACCTGGACTTCAGCGGCAGTGTGAACGCGGGCGATCTTGAGATCGTGGTCGACGCGCTGAGCGGCGGAACTCCAGTGATTCCGGCCGACCAGTACGCTGCGATGGCGATCGAAGACCCCTTGGCATACAACAGCGGATTGCAGTTGGTGTCGCTCTTGTCTGGGAATAATGGTTCACAAGGCGGAGACCCACCCTGTCAAGCGGAGTACGAGGCCAGCGTCGCGGCTTGGAGGGCATATGCGCAGCACATGCTCAACTTCCCCTGGTTTCCAACTTCATGGATAGAGTGGCCGCAATGGGATGCGACCCGGGTTCTCCTCCGACAGCAAGCGCTGGCCGCTCAGGTCGCGCTGGACACCTGCTTGAACGCGAACGGGCACCGCTTGTGGAAGCCGGGCACGCCGTATCCGCCGCCGTTGCTTCCTCCCCCTCCGCCACCGCCTCCACCGCCTCCGACCGACGAATGCCCGCTCGATACGTCCTCTCCGCCGCCCGATCCATCGACCTACGGCGTGCCGGTCTCTGAAGACCCGTGCATGGCTCAGTTCCAGATGAACACGTTGGCCTGCACCAACTGCAAGTTGCAGGGTACTTCGATTGAGCCTTACACATGGTGCAAGGACCGCGCGAAAGCAATCTATTCTTCGTGCGTCGTGGCGGTGCCGGAATGAGAACGCCGCGTCAGCCGACGGCGTCCCGAGCATCCGCGGAGTTGATTCGAGTCACCTTGGATCGACCGTCGCGGATGCTCGGGTTGGTGGCGTCAGCCGCTGCCACGGTTGCATTTCTATGTCTGGGTGGATGTCGGGACAAGCCGCCCGAGCAGGTGTCAACGGGTCGATCGAGCATCGCTTCGATCCCAGCACCACCCGATATGCCCGAGCCGGCACCTCGCGCCGAACCGCGCCCAACGCCTTGGCGCAGTTCCGCAACGACGTATCGCTCTGCGGAGGGATTCGATCTGATGTTTCCGGTCGGACCAACTTCCATTCTCGCGGAATGGCTGCCCGGTCCGCCGTTCCCGCTCTTGAAAGGAACACCCGTCCCACCCGATCGCATCGAACACTCCAGGCAGGTCGTGGAGAAGGCGCTCGCGCTGTATCCAACGGGATTTCTTGCATCGCGATTGCACGGCATCGTCATACAGAACACGATCGCGTATGACGCCCAGATGTGCAATGGAACCTATGTATTCGATCTTATCTTCATCGCGGCGGGCGCTTACCCGGAAGCGGGCCAGCGTCAAGATGACTACACCGTGCGGGCCGTTCATCACGAGATTTCCAGCGTGCTGCTCCGCGCGCATCGTGATTTGTTCGATGAGGCGAGATTTCGGGCCGCGAATCCGCCCGGGTTCGTCTACACCGACGAGGGTGGACCGAGCGTTGGCTCCAGCCCGGTCAACACGTCCCCGGATCGTGAAGAGATGAAGTACGGTTTTCTCGCGCTTTACGCGCGCCAGAATCTCGAACAGGATTTCAACTCCTACGCCGAGGTCATGCTCTGGGAACCCGGGATTCTGCTCGAACCTCAGTTGGCGGAGTTGCCGATCGGACGGAAGGCACGAGCGTTGCGTGATTTCTATGTTGCGATCGACGCGAGATTCGCGTCGATCCTCGATCCTCCACCCCGGGCACCAGAGGCCCCATAGCCCACGGACCCGAAGGCGGGTCCGTGCCACGAAGTCATTCACGCGAACATGCGCAACTGCTCGTCTTCGATGATGACTTCCGTCGACGGGTGCGTCGGGTCGAGGCGGTACTGGCCCGAGTAGCACGCGGTGCAGTAGTGGCCCGCCGGGCGGTTCACGCACGAGAGCAGGCCGTCGAGGCTGAGGTAATGCAGCGTGTCGACGCCCAGGTACTTGCGGATGTCCTCGACGCTGCGCCCGTGCGCGATGAGCTGCGAGCGCTCGGCGAAGTCCACGCCGAAGTAGCACGGGTGCTGGATGGGCGGGCACGAGATGCGCAGGTGGATCTCCTTCGCGCCCGCCTGGCGGAGCTGGTCCATCTTGGCTTTGGTCGTCGTGCCGCGGACGATCGAGTCGTCCACCACCACGATCCTCTTGCCCTTCACGATCTCCGCGATGACATTCAGCTTCAATCGCACCGCGGCCTGGCGTTCGGTCTGCGTCGGCTTGATGAACGTGCGCCCCACGTAGCGGTTGGGCACGATCCCCTCGCGGTACGGGATGCCGCTCGCCCGCGCATAGCCCGACGCGGCCGATCGCCCGGAGTCGGGCATGGGCATCACGTAGTCCGCGGCAACGCCCGCTTCTTTGGCGAGCGTCTCGCCCAGCATCTCGCGGACGCTCTGCACGTTCTGCCCGAAGACCACGCTCGCGGGGTTCGCGAAGTACACGTGCTCGAACACGCAGTGCGCCGGGTGCTCGGCGGCGTGCGCGAAGCGTCGGCTCGAAACTCCCGCGTCATTGATCGTCACGATCTCGCCCGGCTCGACCTCGCGCACAAACGTCGCGCCGCACACGTCCAGCGCCACCGTCTCGCTCGCGACAACCCAGTAGGGCTTGTCCGTGCCGTTCTCGATCTTGCCCAAGACCAGCGGACGCCAGCCCCACGGATCACGCACCGCCTCGATGCGGTCCGCGAACAGGAACACCAGGCTGAAGGCGCCCTGCAGCCGGCGCAGCGTGGCGGCCAGAGGATCGGGGGCGCGCTGCGCCTGCGGCGTGGCGAGCAGGTGGATGATGACCTCGGTGTCGCTCGTCGTGTGAAACAGGTGCCCGGCTTCCTCGAAGTGCCGACGCAGCGCGTCGCTGTTGATCAGGTTGCCGTTGTGCGCCACCGCGACCTGCCCGCGGATGTACGACTCCAGCAGCGGCTGGGCGTTGCAGGCGACCGAGCCGCCGGCGGTGGAATAGCGGTTGTGACCGATCGCGCCCTTCCCGCCCAACGAATCGAGCTCATACAGGGTGCGATCGCCGAAGACCTCGGCGACCAGTCCCATGCCCGTGTGGGCGCTGATCACCTGGCCGCTCGAGACCGCGATCCCCGCGGATTCCTGCCCGCGGTGCTGCTGGGCATAGAGCCCCAGGTACGAGATTCGGGCGGCGTGCGGGTGCCCCCAGATTCCAAAGACGGCACATTTCTCTTTCATTTCCGGCGGAACGGGGGCGTGGAGGCGCGAGGGCTGGGCGAGCACGGGGAGTGACAGCGTGCGAGTCATTCGTCGGCGTCTCCCGAGAGGTGCGGCGGGCGATCATAGCGGAACCCGGCGCCGATTCGGGACGCTTTCTCAACGGCTTGACCTCAACGGGCGAGATTCCTTTCATTCACCCTGTCGTTTGCCCGGATCACACCCAGCCGGACCGCAGCCGCGGCACCCCGGCGCAGATCGTCACCCGCCCCCAAAGGGCTCCATCGGTGACACCCCCCGCCACAACGGCCAACCGGCCCATGCGGGTGCGGACGGAGGATTTCTCATGGCCCGTTACACCGGTCCCAAGCTCAAGCTGTCCCGTCGCGTCGGCGTTCCCATCGTCGACACCCCCAAGCACACGTCCAAGCGCCAGCTCACGACGCCCGGGATGCACGGCTTCCGCGGCCGCCGCCTGCGCGACTACGGCGTGCGCCTGAACGAAAAGCAGAAGCTCAAGTATCACTACTGCGTGCAGGAAGCCCAGTTCCGGCGTTTCGTCGCCGAGGCCGCCCGCCGACCGGGCAACACCGGCAGCGTGCTCCTGCAGTTGCTCGAGCGTCGCCTCGATAACGTCGTCCGCCGGGCCGGCTTGGCCCGCACGATCTGGGGCGCGCGTCAGCTCGTGGCCCACGGCCATGTGAAGGTGAACGGCCGAAAGGTCGACCGCCCGAGCTACCTGGTCAAGGTCGGCGATGTCGTCACCTTCAAGGAGAAGATCGGCAAGGTCGCCCGTGAGGCCATGGAGTCGCTGGCCGGGCACGAGATCGCCGGTTGGATCAACTTCAACCCGTCGGAGCTGACGATCAAGATCGTGTCGCTCCCGACCCCCGACCAGATTCCGTTCGACATCAACGCCAACCTCATCGTCGAGTTCTATCGCTAAGCCGCGGTTGAAGGCGCAGGAACCAGAACGCCCCGGCCTCCCGGGGCGTTTTTCTTGTGGCTCCACCTCACCCCGGGGCTTGGCATTCACCGCGTGGGCAGCCCTCTTAGACTTTCCGTCGGCCGCGTCGCGTCGGCGCGCGTGCCGCCCGGATCCTGGAGTTCTGATCGATGGTCAAAGTCATCCGCAGGTACAACAAGCAGATCCTGGTGGTGGGCGGCGTGCTGCTCATGGTCGCCTTCCTCATGCCCACCGCGATCAACGAGATGCGCACCGACCCCATGAAGCGGGTCGTGGCCCACATCGGCGACGGCGGCGTCCGCCAGCGCGAACTCTTCGATGCCGACATGAACTTCCGCGCCGTCAAGCAGATCATGCCCGCCTTCCTCTTCGGCGCCCTGGGCACGCCCATCGTCGACGGCACGCACTGGTTCCTCCTGGTCCGCGAGGCCCGCGCCGGCGGGTTCGTGGGCGGCGAGCAGGACGGCAAGGACTGGGAGCTTCCCAAGATCCTGCTGGCGCAGCAGATCGCCCGCGAGCAGTTCAAGGAATACGCGGACTACATGTGGAGCCAGGGCCAGACACGCGACAACCTGCTGAAGATGGCCGAGCAGTACATGCCGGGCGTTCTCAACCACGCGCGCGGCGAGACCCGCCTGCGCGAGGACCAGATCTATACAGCCTTGGCCGAGGCGCGCGGCATCCAGCGCATGTGGACCGCGTACCAGGACGCGGCGCGGTTCAGCGATAAGCGCACGCTCATCGACGCCGCCCAACGCTTCGATCGCGCGGAGTATGACGCCCTGGTCATCGGCGCCGACGCGTTCGTCCACGCCATGCCCGAGCCGACCCCCGAGCAGCTCGCGGCCCAGTTCGAGAAGTACAAGAGCGCCAAGCCCGGCGAGGGCGAGACGGGCGTCGGGTACCTCCTGCCGAAGCGCGTCAAGCTTTCTTACCTCACGCTCGACCGTGCCAAGCTCGCCGAGTCGGTGCCCGTCGATCCGGTCGAGGTGCGCAAGCGTCAGACGATCGACCGCGCCAAGGACCCCGCGGGGTTCGCCGCCGAGCGTGAGCGGATCACCGCCCAGATCCGCGAGGAAAAGGTGACGCGCATGATCTCCGACGCCGACGAGGCGATCAAGGCCGAGGTCCAGCGCGTGCTTCGCAAGCTGCCCGCCGAGAACGGGTATCACGTCCTGCCCGCGGATTGGGAGAGTTCGCGCCCGCGCTGGGAGGCGGTGGCGCAGGCCGCGGTTGAGCAGGTCAAGCAGCGCACCGGCGAAGTCATGCCGCTCCCCACGGTCACCATCCGCGATGCGGAGTGGCTGACGTCGCGCGACATCATGCAGCTGCCGGGGATCGGGTCGGCGCAGATCCGCATCGGGGCACGCAGCGTGCCGTTCGCCCAGAAGGCGACCGAGATCAAGGAACTCAGCGGGGTGACGGACGCCTCCTTGGCCGAGGTCCCGCTCCAGGCGGCGGTGCCGTTTGTTGAAATGCCCGTCGTCGACGCGCTGGGTAACCGCTATTACTTCACGATTCTCGACTCACGCCCTGAATCCAGCGCGGCCTCGGTCGACGAGGTCAAGGCCAAGGCGATCGAAGACTTCAAGCGTCTCGCGGCCTACGACAAACTCACGAGCGAAGCCGAGTCCTTCAAAGCCCTGGCCGCCAAGGAAGGGCTCGCCGCTGTCGCCAAGCTTGTCAACGACCAGCTTCCCAAGAAGGAAGGCGAGAAGACGCCTCTCGGCGCGATCGAGCCCTTCCGGAACCTGACTCTCACGCGCACGTCGACCATCCAGCGGCTGAGCCCGTCGCTCGATGACCAGGCCTTCCGCGACGCCATGATGGCCGTCGCGGGCAAGCTCGATCCGTTGAAGCCGGGAACCGACGTGCCCGCGGAGGAACGCACCGTCTGCGTGGCGAATGCCAAGCTTTCGACCCTGACCATCGGGCAACTCCTGGCGCACCAGCCTCTCACCGAGGAGCTGTGGATGGCCATGCAGTCGTCGGCGGCCAGGGCGCTGGCCAGCGATGAGATCAGCGCGGCCTTTTCCGCGGCGCCGATCAACCCGTTCGCGTTCGAGCAGATGAAGATCCGCGCCAATTTCCGCCTGGACCGCGAGGCATCGACCGACAAGGACCAGCCCAAGGCGGGCGCCGAGGATTCCAAGGCCGCAAAGTCCTGAGTTGATCCACGCCGGGGGATTCAATCACGCGAGGCGCCGCCGTGCTGGCGCGCGGAGTTCTTCGTGCGCTAGTGGGGCGCGGTCGACGCCATGCACCATGTTCTCGCCGAGCCGGACTCGGAGCCGGCGGGCGTTCTCGATCGCATTCCATCCATCCCGAACTCCGCGGTACCCCGGCCGGGGTTTGCCCTAGCGAACCGATCAGCGCGGCGGTGTTATTGGTGCCTTGGGGCGTGCCGGAGCGCCCGGGGTTTTCACCGATCTTGCAGAATTGCATCAGTCAGGCGGCTCCGGACCTGATGCGGTGTCAGTCCCCCGCCGATCCAGCATCCAGCGTGTTCGCGTTCGCGGCATGGCGGACCTGCCGCGCGATCGGGTCACATTTGGAGATGCGTGCCATGGCTGCCGGACTCAAGGGAATGGGCCTTTCCACCAAGATCATCGGGGCGACCGTGATCCTGCTCGTCGGCTCGATCGCCATCAACTACGTCGTGTTCGTGAAGGCGTACGCCGCCGATGCTGAGGAAGCGATGATGGAGAAGGCCGCGGGCTTCACCGCGGTCGCCGATGAGGCGAAGAACCAGGCGTCGGCGATCCACCAGTCCGGCGCGTTCGATACCGAGAAGCTCGTCGCCGAGACGGTCGAGACCGTGCAGAAGGGCGGCGACTATACGACGACGCGCTTCTTCAAGACCATCCCGGTGATCGTGGGCTGGAACGCCGCCTCCGAGGCCGCCAAGCGCGAGCATCTGGACTTCAGCGTCGTCGCGTTCGACGCGCGCAATCCCAAGAACGAGCCGGAGAAGGGCTCGTTCCGCGAGCAACTGCTCCGCGACCTCACCAATCAGGTCAACACCGGCAGCGGCGAGGCGATCGGGCGTCTCGACGAAAAGACCAACACCTTCCATTACATGCGGGCCATCAAGCTCGATGACTCCTGCATGATCTGCCACGGCGACCCCGCCAGGTACGACGCCAAGGACGCCAACGGCGCGTTCGACGGCAAGGACCCCGTCGGATTCAAGATGGAAGGCTGGAAGCCGGGCTTCATGCACGGCGCGTACGAGGTGTCCTTCCCCATGACTCAGGTGGAATCGCAGATCCAGGCCTTCATCAAGAGCGGCCTGTTCGTCAGCGTTCCGCTGGTCGCGGCCGCGATCGGGCTCCTGGTCTGGGGCCTGCGTGCGATGCTGACCCGCCCGCTCAACAAGCTCATCGCCTCCCTCACCGAACTCTCAAGCGGTGACGGCGACCTCCGCAAGCGCCTGAACATCCAGCGCGCCGACGAGATCGGAGCCGTCGCCACCGGCTTCGACAAGTTCATCGACCAGGTCCACGCGCTCGTCGGCGAAGTCGCCAACGCGACCAAGGAAGTCGCCGGCACCGCCCGCCAGATCGCCGCCAGCTCCGAGGAGATGGCCGCCGGATTGGCCAAGCAGGAATCGCAGACCGTGCAGGTTTCGGCGGCGGTCGAGGAGATGACGGCCAGCGTCGCGGAGGTCGCCCGGAAGAGCGCTGATGCGTCCAAGGCCGCGGAAGACTCCAGCCGCGACGCCGGCGAGGGCGGAAAGATCGTTCGCAGCTCCGTCGAAGAAATGCACGCGATCGCGGACCAGGTCGGCCAGTCGGCGCAGGCCGTCACCGACCTCGGAAAGCAGAGCGAGCAGATCGGGCAGATCATCGAGGTGATCAACGAGATCGCCGAGCAGACCAACCTCCTGGCCCTCAACGCGGCGATCGA